>ENA-ORXT01000614-ORXT01000614.1-marine-metagenome-genome-assembly--contig:-NODE-614-length-54851-cov-37.110344_pt1 | contig 54851 bp, 44 predicted proteins | sample MGYA00237868_ERZ511482 | MGnify/ENA metagenome assembly ERZ511482 | reverse complement strand
ACAACACCCCCAGGGCACTCGCGCCAAACTCGTGACAACACCCGGGGGGTACTCGCGCCAAACTCGTGACAACACCCTGGGGGTACTCGCGCCAAACTCGTGACAACACCCGGGGGCGCTCGACGTCAACAGAGTACGTCTGCGATCTGCTCAAGCGAGAAGGCGCCGTGGAAGCCGATTACCACGAGGCGACTATCTGGCGCTGCGGTGCCCGAGAAGCGCCGTAACGTCCATCGCTTGCCCACCCGCTGCAAGACCATAGGTTGAAGTGCATCCTCGTCGAGGTACACCACGCCCTTGGCTCGCACAACTTCGTCGGGAAGCGTGTCCATGAGCGCTTCGAGAGCGGAACGGGCGACCGGTTCCGCGCTCGACCACGTCCACGCTTCGAACAGGCTCTCGGCGTGGCCACGGTCGCCATCCTCGAGGTGACCGTAGGGCACTGCTGGCTTCGGTTCGATGACGCCAAATAGAACTGCCGGGTCGACTTGACCGTCGGTCGCTTCTACGATGAGCGCCGTGGCGTTCACCTGGCGCAGCCACGATGTCGTCGCAGCAGCATCACTAGCATCGACCAAATCGATCTTGTTCAGCACCACGATGTCCCCCGAGCCCAGTTGCCTTAGCACGGTGTCGCCTACATAGGCATCTTCGGACTTGGCACGGATGGTCTCGGCATCGACCACCACCACAGTTGCGTCTAACGTCAGGCCCGGGCCGTGACCATAGGCGGCAACTGTTGCTGGATCCGCCACGCCACTCGACTCGATCACAAGTCGCTCCGGCAACGGATCGAGCGCCGCGATTGTCGCGAGCGCCGACGAGAAACCATCGACGAGACTGCAACAGATACAGCCGTTGGCCAGCGAGATTGTGTCGCCGTCTCGACTCACGATCAGATCTTCGTCGATGTTGATGTCACCGAAGTCGTTCACCAGCACCGCGACCCGTTCATTGGAGCTGCGCAAGAGGTGATTCACCAACGTGGTCTTGCCAGCACCCAAATAGCCGCCAATAACCGTCACCGAGATCATGCGTCAAACCCCAACTTCTTTGAACCTGTAGGGATGCAATAATCGCGCCATCGGGCTCACAAGTGCCATTCCGTAGGCCGTGAGCTTCAAAGAGAGCAACGACCCCGTGCGAGGACTTGAGTCCAGTACCCACTGTCGGCTATCTTGAGAATCGTATCCCAAGATCAACCGTTCGCTTGTCGCAGGCAGATCAGCGGGAACCAGAGTGACCCAGGTCGATTGCGATGCATCGCAGCTGGCCTGGGTTGCTTTCGTTTTTGCGCAGCTCTCGGGTCATGACGAAATCCGTTCGACGCCCCGGTCCAGAATCGACCCTCGGAGAAGTGCGGGGCGAGCTCATCGAAGCTGGCCTCGAACATTTGCGAGCCCGAGGGGTCGATGTCAGCCTGGGCGAGATCACGCTCAGCGACGCAATAGCCGCAGCAGGGGTCACTCGCTCGACGCCTTACCGATCGCTCGCCGACGACGAACTTGCTCCCCAATCCGTCTTGCATCGTGAACTGCTCAACCAACTGTTGACCCGCCACACTCGCGGCGACGGCAAGTCCAGGATCGAACATGCCGTGGCAGCCGAGACGCAACGCAAGGCTGCAGATCTCTCTTCGGACGACGTGGCGCCGCGCACCCGTGTTCTTCGGGGTAGCTTGCGTTGGATCTAACGCAAGCTATCAAGCAGTAGTCGACGCTCGCGGACGCTCGATCCTGATCGCGATCCACGGATCCCTGCAGTCATCGACCACCACCGATTGGCGCTACGACGCGCTGAAAGATGGCGAGGTCGCCCTCACCACCCAGTTCAGCGAAACTTCATGGCGGACTCGCCGAGCTGTTCGACTACCGCATCAAAGAACCGTTCATTGTGAGCCAGTTCACCACCGCGGATGCATCGCTGATCGAGGGTGTGGCGATGCGCCACCTCGTCAAACGCGAAATAAGCGCCGTCTCTCGCCCGACAGGACCAGACGGCGAACTCGAAGAATGGTGCCTTTTCGGGATCGCCTTCGAGGCACTCCTCGCCGCCATGTGGGAGCCCAACAGCCCCGACGCCCCCTTCGCAGACCGCTCCCGATACTGAGCTGCCGCCAAAAACCTCCACTCTTGCGCGAGTCTCAACTTCCTTTGCGCCCCCTCAGCCCCTAGCGTGGGGTCACCGTCTCTTACTTCTGGAGTTACACGATGCGCGAAGCTGTCTTCGTTTCCTATGCCCGTACCGGTCTGGCCAAAGCTGGCCGCGGCGGGTTCAACATGACCCCGGCGATGTCCATGGCGGCTCATGCCATCAAACATGCTGTCGCCAAGGCGGGCGTCGATCCCGCCGATGTCGAAGATGTGGCCCTGGGCAACGGCGCGCACGGGTCAGGCAACCTCGGTCGTCTCTCGGGCCTGCTTGCTGGTCTGCCGGTAGAGACCGGCGGCAACACCATTCAGCGCCACTGCTCCTCGGGGTTGAACTCAATCGCCGTTGCCGCCAACCACATCAGGGTCGACATGTCCGATGTGGTCGTCGCGGGCGGCGTCGAGTCGATTTCGATCCCGAGCCCCGGCATGGGTGGTGCCATCAACATGGACCCTGCGCTCGAAGAGCAGTACCCCGCGGTGTACATGGCCATGATCGAGACAGCCGACATCGTCGCCGAGCGCTACGGCGTAACTCGAGAATCTCAAGATGAATACAGCCTGCAATCGCAAATGCGCACCGCCGCCGCCCAGGAAAATGGTCTCTTCGAGGACGAGATCGTTCCGATGGACACCAAGATGAAGCTCGTCGATCGCGAAACCAAAGAAGAAACGATCGTCGACTACACCGTCGATCGCGACGAGTGCAACCGGCCGCAGACCACGATCGAAGGCTTGCAAAAGCTGGCACCAGTTCGCGGCGAAGGCAACTACATCACCGCCGGCAACGCCAGCCAGCTCTCCGATGGCGCGGCAGCAGTAGTGATGATGTCCGACGAAGAAGCATCACGCCGGGGCATCGAGCCCATGGGAGCCTTCAAGGGCTGGGCGGTTGCTGGTTGCGAACCCGACGAAATGGGAATCGGCCCGATCTACGCGGTTCCAAAGTTGCTCGAGCGTCACGGCTTGACTGTCGATGACATCGACATCTGGGAACTAAACGAAGCATTCGCGAGCCAGTGTCTCTACAGCCGTGACAAGCTCGGAATCGACCCCGATAAGTACAACGTCAACGGTGGATCGATCTCCATCGGGCACCCGTTCGGCATGACCGGCAGCCGCTGCGCAGGTCACATCTTGCAAGAGGGTAAGCGACGCGGAGCCAAGCTCGGCGTTGTCACCATGTGCATTGGTGGCGGCCAAGGCGCAGCAGGTCTCATCGAGATCTACTGACCCATCTTGTCGGCATGACCGACGTGCGGAACAACTGATGAGTGGCTCTGGCGATTGCCAGAGCCACTTTCGATTGTGGCCGGTGAGCAACTTCCTAGCCCACCTGCCCTACTTCCGCTTGGGTAAAGCGACTACTTGACACTGAAATCCTCAAGTTGGATTGGGGGTCGCCGAATGTCTATAGGTACGTCGTCGTGCACTGTTGCGGGAGAACCATGTCAGACGAATTCGATCTTGCCATAGCAATTCCGAGCCAACTGCTGCTTCTCGTAACGGCTGTGCTGGCCATCGTTGTGGTTGCTGTCATCGTGGCTCTGAAGAAGCGGCGCACAAACAACGGCCCCGTTGCCACCTGGGCCGCTGCCGCCGCAGAACTCGGCATTCACCTGAGTGCCAACGGATCCGATCTTGGGCTCGTTGCCGAAGGCAAGGTGAACCACCATGTCGTAGCCATCACTCCGACAGCAAGCACTGCCTCGAAGAAGCAGACGGGCCGCAAGGCAAACCTGTCAACGAAATACAGCATCAAGTTCGAAGCGCCCGAGGCACCCAAGTTTGCGATCATCAAGCGAGAAGTGGGAGACAAGTACCCGCTGGTTGACACCGGCAACCCCAAGTTCGACGCCGCCGTTGCCATCCAGACCGAACAAGAAGCTCAACTCAGCCGCTATCTCACTCCCGGTCGACGAGCTGCAATCCTGCGACTATTCACCTACTGGCCTACGGCCAAAGTGTCCAACCGAGAAGCTCACCTGTTCACCGACGGACTCGAGACAGAGCACGACAAGCTGGTCGATTCGATCTGCCATCTCGTTGCCGCAGCCGAGACCTTTGACCGCCCGACGCAGAAGCCCGATCTCGTCCCCCTAGTCGCAGAGGCATCATCGACGATCGACGAGGACTTAGCAGCTCCCGCCCGCCCGCTCGTCGGTAGCGACCCAGTAGCGATCGAGGACCCCATTGCTGCACCGATCACGGCACAGAACACTGACGACAGCAACTCCGACGTACTTACCGAGGTTCGCCTTGACGAACTTACGGTGCTCAGCGATCTGTTCAACAACGGGTTGACCGAATCGGAAACCGACGCTCGGTTTAAACAGGTGTACCGGGGCCGAGACGTCAGCTGGGCTGGCGAAGTGCTGCGAGTTGGCGCCCTCGATGACAGCGGCCGCCGCCGAATCGCTGCACTAGTTGGGTCAGCTGATGGCCAGAGCGTCGCCTCGGGCCGAGTTGTTGCCCTCACCGCCATCATCTCGGCATCGGCGCCCAACGAGGGTGATGTCGTGTCATTCTCCGGTTCACTGGCCAATCTCGACGCCCGCCAACGCCTCTTTCATATCGCCTGAGCAAGCAACGCTGAGGCGCCGAGGCGCTAGTCAGTGTTCGGCGTCGGAACCGGCACGCCCTCGACGGGGTACGGCACTGCTGGTGGGCACGACCCGCCAGAGCCTGGATCGATGTCGGTGGCGAGGAAATGTGGTAGCGCGTGCGCTCCGGGCGAAACGGCCAGCCAATCACACCGGCCGTTGCCGAAAGTGCGCAGCAGATTGCCCGTGCGAGAGACCACGGCGATCTCTTGATCCGTAACTGCGCGTGCGTGCACGTTGTAGAAAATGGCATTCGGCTCGGCGATGTGCACTGGGCCGGATGACCCTTGCTCGAAGACCGGTTCGGGCGCAACAAACACACTGGATTGGTTTCGGTCCTCGATCTCGATGTGGTCGGTCACGACCACCATCACCCGTCCCTGGAGTTCGATCGCTGCGGGCCAACCCGCATGCTCAACTGCCTGCTGTAGCGTGCGCGCGCCGGGAGCAGTCGCCATGACATCTGCGGGCCCGAAGAGTCGGTCACCAAAAGCGTTGTCGACGACGTGACTCAAGAGCGCTTCGGTGTGAGGTTCATCGAACGCATCTTTGTTGTCGATGAACACGGTCACCGGTTCGAGCGAATCGAGCGCAGCCACCTCGGCAAGACCGTGACTCAAGAACTCGTACTCGCTCGCCGTGTCGCCACTGAAGTGATAAACGCGCCAGTCGTCGTCTCGCCCGCCTGCATGGTCTAAATGGTCACGCACGATCGGCCATAGCGGCGCAAGGGGCCCATCGCTCGCGCCACTCGGCATGAAGCTCGTGGGCGCGCCACGGTGTATGTCGAGTTCGAACACCCGCACGCCATGCTCGGCCAGTGAAGTGACGCCGCCAGGAACCGCATAGGAGTTGTGACTTGCCGCCTGGTGCACCTGATCCCACGGCGCAAATGGGCGAGCATCAGACCACACCCCAACTGGACTTGGTTCAACCTGCGCTGGTGGCGGCGGCTCTGGATCGGGAACAACCGGGGTCGGCGTGCGAATCGGTTCTGGCCACGTCGCCGCCGCATCGTCGCCCGCTGGCTTCACCGAGTTGTATGCGGGAGCCAGGCGGTGCACAGCTGCGGCTATGGCCGTCACCGGTTGTGACCACTCAGAGATCGTGAGCCTGTAGCCATCAAGAACGGTCGCAGCACGGGTGGTCAATGCGGCCGCTCGACGCAGGGAGCCTTCAACGTCGTCGAGGATCAACGCAGCTTTGGTCGGCAGGTCAGCCTGGAGTTGCGCAGCGACGACCAGCTGCTGCACCGATCCGATCTCACCTGCAGTTCGGTGCAGCGCCATCACCAATGACGGCGCTTGCGCAATGTCGATTCCGAGATAGGCCACAGCGCCACGTTAGGAACACTACGGAAGCTACGTCAATACTTTTACACCTATTTTGTGTATATCTGTGATTAGTCTTCGAGGGAAAGTCCTACGGCTGTCAACCGGCGCTCAAGGCCGCATCGGGCACATCGAGCACGACCAGTACCTGTCCGTTGTCGACCTGGTCGCCAACGCCACACCGCAGTTCGCTGACGACCCCTGGCCCAGGCGCCATGATGGTGTGCTCCATTTTCATCGCCTCCATGATCACCAGCGTCTGTCCACTGGCTACTTCGTCGCCGACCGCCACGTGCACCGACAGCACCTTGCCGGGCATCGGGGCCGACTGCCCGCCTGCCACCTCGGCTGCGGCGTAGTCAGGGAACCGAGATCGCTGCTTCAAAGACAACGATCCGGTGGGACACTGAACGACGACCGACGAATCGTCAACCGTCACTCGATACGGAGCCTGCACACCATCGGTGGCGACCGTAATTTGGCCGGTGGCAAGTTCAGCACGGGCAACCGCCACGTGAATCTCGGCACTGGCCTCGACCCCGTCGATACTGACTGCGACCTCGAACCCGCCGGACCGGACCGAGCGATAGTGCACCGCGATCGTCTGTTCGTTGTACTCGAACAGCGCTTTCTCGGGTGGCATCGAAGAGTTGCGGTACGCCCGCGGCAAGAAATCGAGCACGCCGCGCTGAGTGCGATGAACCTCTTGCGCAAACATTGCTGCCGCCACGGCCGCATCGACCAGCACGGCTTCGGTAGGTTCATACGCAGCTTGTGGCTTGATCCGCTCGATGAAGTCTGTCGTCGTGTCGCCCGCCAGAAAGGCATCGTGACGCAACGTCGCAACCAGGAAGTCGCGGTTCGTCGTGACACCCACGATCGACATCTGGTCCAGCACCAGCGCCAGACGATTGGCGGCTTCGGTTCGGGTTGGCGCATGCACGATGACCTTGGCCAGCATCGGATCGAAATCGACGCCTACCACCGACCCGGTCTCGACCCCGCTATCGATTCGAGCATGCGGCGCAGGCGGTGCCTCGAACAAGCGCAATGTGCCGATTGCCGGCAAGAAGTTGTTGGCAGGATCCTCGGCGTAGAGTCGGGCCTCGATTGCATGGCCGGTGATTACCAGATCGTCTTGGCAGAAACTCAGCGGGTGGCCACTGGCGACAAGAAGCTGCTCGCGCACCAAGTCAACACCGGTCACCTCCTCGGTCACAGGGTGTTCTACCTGGATGCGGGTGTTGACTTCAAGGAACCAGAAGGTCGCCTGGTCGCCATCTCCATCCAGCAAGAATTCGACCGTGCCCGCAGACGAGTAACCAATCGTGCGAGCGGCCGTCAGCGCGGCCTCACCCATTGCTGAGCGGACGCCCTCGGTGAGCACCGGACTAGGAGCTTCCTCGATGATTTTCTGGTGCCTGCGCTGAATCGAGCACTCACGCTCGAAGAGGTGAACCAGCTCGCCATGCTCATCGCCCATGACCTGGATCTCGATGTGTCGAGGCGCTGGCAGATACTTCTCGAGAAATACGATGCTGTTGCCGAACGACGAAGCGGCCTCTCGCTGAGCGCCTTCGACAGCGGCGGCCAGCTGATCGACAGATGTGACGACGCGCATCCCTTTGCCGCCACCACCAGCGGTGGCTTTGACAAGAACTGGAAAACCGATCTCGGTCGCAGCCGCCACGAGATCCAGCGCGTCGGTGACTTCGATCGAGGGCAACGTCGGCACCCCAGCATCGTTCATCAACGCCTTGGCCGCGAGCTTGTCGCCCATCGATGCAATCGCTTGGGGCGACGGCCCGACCCATGTCATCCCCGCATCGGTGACCGCCTGAGCAAACGCAGCATTTTCAGCAAGGAAGCCGTAACCAGGGTGTACTGCATCGGCCCCGGTCGTGCGAGCAGCATCGATCACCTTGGCGACATCGAGGTAGGTCTCTGCGGGTGTGCGGCCCCGCAATGAGACCGCTTGATGCGCCTCGGCGACAAACGGCGCATCTGCGTCGCCGTCGGCGAAGACCGCGACTGTCTGGATACCCATGTCATGCGCAGTGCGAAAGATCCGGCGGGCGATCTCGCCTCGATTCGCCACGAGCAGCCGACGAATCGGCGTGACCGGCGAAGACGCCACCGTAGTTGTTTTATCGGAAGACACCGAAACCCTCAGCTCCCTTAACTTCGTTGTTGTGGCAGACCGACAAAGACATGGCAACGACATCTCGGGTGTCGCGCGGGTCGATGATTCCGTCGTCGCTGATCCGGCCGGTGGCATACAGCGCCAGCGACTTCAACTCGTGATAATGCTCGACCTCGGCGACCGTGGCCGCGTCGGCTTCTTCGTCGAACTCGATGCCTTTGCGGGCGGCTTGGGCCCGGCGCACGAGAGACATGACGCCCGCGATCTGCTTCGGCCCCATCACCGCGATCTTGGCGGTTGGCCACAGATACGTGAAGCGGGTGTTGAAGCCGCGCCCCGACATGCCGTAGTTGCCGGCGCCATAGCTCGAACCCAAAATCACGCTTATGTGCGGCACCATCGAATTCGAGACGGCGTTGATCATGCGGCTGCCGTTCTTGACGATCCCGCCGTGCTCGAAGTCTTTGCCAACCATGTAGCCGGTGATGTTGTGCAAGAACAGCAGCGGGATGTCTTGCTGGTTGCAGAGCTGAATGAACTGGGCGGCCTTGTTCGAGCTCTCGTTGAAGAGCGGACCGTTGTTGCCCAAGATCCCGACTGGGTAGCCGTGAACGTGCGCCCAGCCGCAGATCAACGTGTTTCCGTAACGAGCCTTGAACTCTTCGAACCGGCTGCCGTCGGTGATGCGACCAATGACCTCGCGCACGTCGACTGCGGCAGCAAGATCGCGACTGATGAGCCCCAACAACTCCTCGGGATCGTTCACTGGTGCATCGCCCTTGCCGGTCTGTCCGTACCCTCGTTTGCGATGATTGAGATGAGCTACGACCTCGCGACACATCCGAAGCGCATCGAGTTCGTCTTCGGCTAGGTAATCGGCAAGTCCGCTGATCTCGGCGTGCATCTGCGCACCGCCCAGCGTTTCGTCGTCAGAGACTTCGCCCGTGGCCATCTGCACCAGCGGCGGTCCACCGAGAAAGACCTTGGAGCGTTCCTTGACGAAGATGTTGTAGTCACTCATGCCCGGCTGATATGCGCCGCCAGCGGTCGATGACCCAAACACGACGGCGATCGAGGGGATGCCGAGTTTTGACAACTCGGTCACGTCGTAGAACAGTCGACCTGACTCACCGAAGTGATCAAGTTGTTCCCGCATCTGACGCTCGGGATCCTCGGAGCCACGGAGGTCGCCACCGGCCGACTCCACGAACTGCACATATGGCAGCCGGTTCTCGCGAGCGATCTGGATAGCTCGCATCAACTTCTTGCCCGCAAACGCAGTCATCGCTCCGCCAAGCACCGTCGGGTCATTGCCCTGGATCATGCATTCGGTCCCGGAGATGACTCCGATACCCATGACCAGACCACCGCCCACTGCGTAGTCAGAGCAGTAGCCGGCAAGCGAGCTGATCTCGTAGAACGGCGAGTCAGGATCGAGCACCGCAGAGATGCGCTCGCGCACCGGCAGCTTGCCCCGTGACCTCATCCGATCCATAGCGCGTTCACCGCCACCGCCAGCCGCCTCGACGTTGAGCCTGTCGATCTCACCAAGCTGTTCCAGCATGTCGACGCGATTGCGCTCGAACTGCTTACTACCGGTATCAAGCGTGCTTCGAAGTACTGCCACAGTGCCAAATGTAGGTGACACCAAATCGTGAGCCCGCATTCTGCACACAGACAACCGCAGTCCTAGGCGTCGCGAGCGCCCCCATCGACTGCGATGTCGGCACCGGTGATGTGCCATGCAGCTTGGCTCGCAACAAAGGCCACCACTCGCCCGATGTCTTCGGGGGCTGCGATCCGTTCGGTCAGGTTCGGCATTGACTTGTTCAGGGCCCAGCGCTCGGCTTGCTCCCATGAATCTCCCTCGCCGTCTCGCTGGGCTCGTCGAGTGACCATGGCCTGCACCTCGGGCGTAGCGATCATCCCCGGGCTCACCAGATTGGCGGTCACTCCTGATCCGCGCAGTTCCATAGCGAGGGTGCGCACCACCGTCGGGAGTGCGGTTTTGGCACCGTAGTAGCCAGCGTTGCGGATGTTCGGCTGGTGGGTGCCCACGGTTCCCAGGAAGATGATTCGACCCCAGCCCCGGTCACGCATTGCACCCATACATTGCTGCGTTGTTCGCACCGATGCGAGCACGTTGGTGTTCCACTCCTCGGCCCAGGCGTCGATTTGTGCCCAGTTCGAACCGCCGGGCGTTCCGAAGTTGTTTACGAGAACATCGACTCGGTCGGCTACCGACGCAAGCTCGCGTGCGCCTTGGTCCGAACAGATGTCGGCACTCACACCCTCGGCGCTTCCGCCCCGGGCCATTATTTCATCGACGGCCGCATCGCTTTGGCCGGCTTCGAAACCGTGCACGATCACGTGAGCGCCCTCGGATGCCAGCACCCCTGCAATAGCACGCCCGGTCCCGCGGTAGCTGCCAGTGACAAGCGCAGTGCGGCCGCCAAGTTCAAGGTCCATTTGCTGTGTATAGCACTGGTCGTGCTGGTGCCGTCAGACGCGACGGGCAACCACCACATAGATCGTGCGGAGCAGGATCTGCAGGTCAAATACCGGCGACCAGTTCACGAGGTACTGAAGGTCGTGGCCGAGTTTGAATCCGGGGTCGGTGTGGTAGCTGCCATTGACCTGAGCGAGCCCCGTGATGCCGGGGCGAACGTCGTGACGGCGCCCGTAGCCGGGGATGATCATCTCGAATCCCTCGGCCAGTGTCTGGCGTTCGGGTCGAGGGCCGACGAGCGACATATCGCCTCGGATGACGTTCCAGATCTGCGGGAGTTCGTCGAAGCGCATCTTGCGCATCCACGCCATCGCCCGGATCACGCGAGCGTCGTCGCGGGTGGCAAGAATTGGACCGGTCTTGTCTTCAGAACCGACATACATGGTGCGGATCTTGATCATCGAGAACGTTTCGCCGTGACGACCTACTCGTTCTTGGCGATACAAGACCGGTCCGCCGGCCACCAACTTCGCATAGAGCATCGCGAGCAACAGCACGGGCAGCCACACGGGTAGCGCCGCAAAGACGTACAGCAGGTCAAGCAAGCGCTTGAACTTGGCCTGCGACGAAGGCATCGCAGTCGAGTGCAGCGCAACGAACGGCATACCAGCAATTTGGCGAGTCTTCTTCACGCCCAGCAGAGTGTCCGACGGCGTCAGACGGTGATACACGCCGATGCGAGCAGTCTCGAACTCGTCGAGCGGCGAGGGGTAGATGTCGCTCAGCTCAGCGCCGCCGAGCAGTAGTACATCGGTCGCTGCGACCGCTGCCACGCCGATCGCAAGGTCATCGGTGTTGGACCGACGGCCGACCACGACTGCATCCCGATCGGTTTCCACCAGGTGAGCTTCGGCAAGCTTGATGTCGTCGGGACTACCGACCAGCAGTACCTGGGGGCGCCCAAAACGTGCCGTCATCAAGCGCTGCGCCAGCCAACGATTGAATGACAACGCCAGCGCCGCGACAATGGCAAACACAACCATGTTCAATCGCGGCATCAGATATTGGTCAGATCCAAGAGAAAGCGCAGCGTCGATCAGAACCGCAATACCTGTGAGCGACGCAATCCGTGGTAGGCGCGACGTGGCCCCGAGTCGATGGTCGCGCTCGTAGAGGCCGCCAAAGTAGGCAACCACCACGTGCACAGCAGTGACGACCAAAAACCCCGCCACATACGAGACAAATCGATAGGTGGGCCACTCGGTGCCCCAGCGAATGAACGAGATCAGCATCGCTGAACCAAACAAGGACACCATGTCGGCCAGGTACATCAACCTGAAGCCGGATTGCTCCCGGAGCAGTCCGATCGCGGAGCGCGAGCGGACGTCCTGATTGTGTCTGTGCGGCGTGGTGCCGGCTAGTACTTCGCTGGCCACGTAGGGATGATAGTCCTCTCGGTGGCCCAGACCGACCGCAGCGGCGGCGTGAGCGACGGACGGTCAGTGCAGCGCGCGTACCCAGTCAGCGAGTCTCAGGTCGGGGGTGAGGGCTCGCCGAGTCATCGCAAGCGTCACGATGATCACCGAGATAGCGACCGCGCCGAGCACCAAGAACATGACGACGAGTTGGATGAGCACCGCATCGAAAGGCTCCGCTCCCGCAAGCAAAAGGCCCGTCATGGCTCCGGGAAGCGCAATGAGACCAACCACCTTGGTTCGTTCAATCTGCGGCACGAGGGCCAGCCGAGCGACGTCCTGAACAACCGGGCGAGTTGCTCCTGCGGCATCGAATCCCAACGCAAGCATTGCCTCGATTTGCCCGGAGGAAGCGCTCAACTGGCTGCGGGTTCGATCGACGGCCTGCACGACCGACGGCATCGTATTGCCAATCGTGATGCCGGCAATCACTACTGCTGACACCGGTTCAAGTTGCAAGACACCGAGCCCGAAGATCACTGCAAGGACCACTCCAACTGTGACGCCGACCGCAGCGAGGCCCACCCCGAACAGATATCGTCCAGCTCCGGTACGGCGAGCGATCACGCCCCCAGCGACCGCCACCATCACGAGGATCCAGAGGCCAGACCACAAATCGGCAAGTCCCGAATCGAAGATGACCGTGAACAGTGCTCCAACGGCCAACAGTTGGATTGTCGCCCTGGCGGAGGCCCACAGCACGGACCGTTCGAGCCCGAGCCGGCGCCACAAAGAGACGGCCACGACCACTGCGATGAGCACAAGTGACACGGCCGCCTGCCAGAGCTCGATGTCGGCCGCCATGTCAGTGTGGCTGCTTGGTCAGCTCGGCGTGCAAATGGTGCGTCAGCGGTAGACCAACCGCGGCCATCGCCACGTCGTAGGACATGATCTGCTGGCCAGCGATCGAAGCAACGGTGAGCGAGCGACGCACGTCGACGACCGCTTTCGCCGTTGCTGTGGTCCGCACAAAGTCAAGCGAAAGGTTCAAGACGGTTCCCTCGATGCGACCGCGGTGCGACTCGACGATCCCTGACGGCTGCACGACCACGAACTCCGCTGACCCGTCTGCGATCGCACGCAGGTAGCCGGTTTCAGCATGCAACGGTTGCCCCGTTACTGCGTGCCGAGTTTTCTGGCTGTACGCCAGAAACGGCTTGCCAACATGGCCAAAAACGACTTCCTCGTTGTACGCAAAGGGTTCGATCGTCGGATACTCGCCCGAGCCGGTTCCCTTCCAGGTTCCGAGCAGAAACGAAATCGGGGTGCAGTCAGGATGTACTTCCATACCGTGAGTCTTGCAGCCATCGCCGCAGCTTCTCGGGCTGCGACGCGCGAACCTGTCAGCTCTCGCGACGGATACGTTCTGCCCGCCGGGCTACGACCGCAGCGAGACCGGAACCAGCAGCTATCGATGTGGCTTCGTCGAGTGCGGTTTGGCTGCCGAGATCCGCAGCATCAAGGCGGCAAAGGACTCGCCACAGCAGCGGACCGTGACGATCGGCTGCGACAACCGACTCGTCGAACAGCGCGCGCCTGGCCTCGAGAGACGTCGTCAGGTGCGCCACGTAACGAGTGGTAGGACCAAAGCTACCGGCCCCGAATCCTGCCAAAATTGGATTGTCGCCGAAGTGCTCGAGCATCTTTCGAACCTCGCCAGCCAGCTCAGGGGCATGACGAGGAATCAGTTTGACGACCATCAGTATCGCCAACAGGGTCGTCGATCGGGCGGCGCGATCGAGCCCGTACTGCACGACGGATCGGACCTCGTCTGCGACATCTGGTTCGCCTGCGGCTTCGTCGCATAGCACAAGGGCGGCTCGGCCAAGGTGGATTCGCGAGAGGTTCGCCCGATACGGCTCGAGATCCGGTTTGAGTTCACTGAGCCGGTCCTGACAGTCATAGGAAAAGACTCGGAAGCCGATGTACCTGGCGGGGCCCTGCTGCATGTCATGCAACTCGGCAAACTGCATATTTCGTAGCGCCAGCTCCTCGGCCGCCTCGAAGTCGCCATCATTGATCACGAACATGGTGCGCAGACCTTGAGCGTGCCAAATGCGCAGCGGGTCGCCGATCTCGCCTGCGAGCCGCTGGAAATGCCCGGCCTCGACGCGGGCACTTTCGAAATCACCTCGCTCCGCCAAGTTGATTGCATTGATCTGAGCGATTCTGGTCTGAAGCGACGGGCTCGCTTGCAGCACCACGTCCTCGGGAATGCTGTGTGCGTTCGGAGTGACATGGCGAGTTGCCATCCACTGGAGCACGTGACACAGACCAACCTCGTCGGGGTTGCTCGCCACCGCAAGCGCCTCGCCCGAATAGCGCATCACTTCGTCGAGCTCAGGTAACAGCGAGTATTGGCGACCCAACGTGTAGGCACGATCAAACTGCCTTGCTTGGGTCAGTTGCTCGGCAGGGATGCCCTCGAGCATCGAAATGCGCTCGACATCGCCGTCGGGCTTCTCGGCCTCGGGCAGCCCTGAGATCGCCGCGTCGAGCGCCGCATCCCAGTCTTTAATTGCACTGGCCCGCTCGTAGGCCAGGCGTCGCTGCGGCGATCCATCGGCGCCTGATTGATCAAGCGCTGCTGCCCACAACGTGAGGCCTTGGCCATCGAGATGGTTTCCGCCGAGATCATCGACCCGGCGCATCTCGCGAGCTACATTTCGCCACTGGCGGCGGTTCGCATAGATCTGGGCCGAGATTCGAAGCGATGCGGCGGCAGTTTCTGCGGGAACAAGCGCGGCAGCGTTGGCCTGATGATCAGCAATGCGATGGGGGTCCTCGCTCAGATCCGCAGCCCGGCGATGGAGCTGACCGCGCCGGAACAAAGGAACACCTTCGAGGAACGACTGCTGAATCAAAACATGTCGAAACTTGACCTGATCCGGGTCATCGGTTTCGACGATCAGCCCCGTCGACCACAACTCATCGAGAACTCGGAAGACCGCAACCTCGTCGAGTTCGGTCAGCGCAATGAGCGTGCCGACCGAGAATTGTTGGCCGAGAACTGCTGCGGCCGCAACGACCTCGGGGGCTTGATCTGACAACGAGGCAGTCACCCGGGCGAGGGTCGATGCGCCCGCCACGTTCTCGGGCCGCGCCAGTGTCAAAGGATCAGCCGCCTCGATCAGCGGAACAGCGACTGCGGGTAATCCGTCGCTCGCCTCGCTGACCTCGCGCGCCAGACCTCGTCGCGCTTGGCGGGTGGCGACCGGGAATTGCTGATAGACCATGAACTCGAGTTCGCTGAGCGCGAGCCCGCCGAGGTGGATCGGTTCCAATCCGGCGCGTTCGGCATCTCGTTTCAGATCGGACCATTCGACATCGTCGTGATCGCTGCGCCCGCACACGACAAACATCAGATCGGCCGTGGTATTTGAACGAATCAAGAGTCTCAGCATTCCCAACGATGTTTGGTCGAGCAAGTGGGCATCGTCGACAACGAGTCGTTGGGGCCTGCTCGCTGACTGCGCTTCGAGGTGGGCGAGCACAATGCGCCAAGCTCGAGTTGCTACGGTCTTTTCCGCAGATCCTTCGGCGCGCTCTGTTCGATCCTCGCTGTGGACGGTGGCGAGGAGTTCATCTCGCAGAATCGGCATGGCCACTGCGAACGGCCCAAGCGGTATGTCCATGCGATCGTCGCCTACCACGTATGTGGTTGCGGTCTTCGAGTCGGTCGCGATGAACTCTGCAAGCAGGCGCGACTTGCCAGACCCGGTTGCGCCAGTGACCAAGGCGCCTCTTGACGAGGTCAATTGGGCCAACTCATCAGCGCGTCCGACCATCGGCGAGTCGGTGAGATGACGAAGCTCTTTGGGCAACGCCACAACGCCAGGGCTGGCCGGGGTGATCGGCTCGATTCGATCAACTGGTTCCAGTTGGCCACGCGCCGCAAGGAAGTTGGCGACCTCGATCGGGACAGCGCCGAACTCACTCGAATAGGCGTCGGCAAAGGCGCTGAGCGCCAACAGCGCCTCGGTGCGACGTTCTGCCCCCGCAAGCGCCGTTGCTACCAACACGGCCAGCCGATCGTTGTACGGGTGCTCGCGTAGAAGCGTTGAGAGCGCGGTGCAACTCGCCATCGAGATCGCCGATGGTGCTTGAGCGCAGAATCTCTCGGCCACCGCAATTTGCAGCATCTGAAGATTTTGAGCGCTCGCCGAAACCATCTCCAGTGGGTCGTGATCGCCAAACGGCGAGCCAGCCAACATCCACTCGAGGTCCTCCTCGCCGACCAGAGATCGGTCTGATGCGATCTGCTCGAGCCGCCAGGCGTCGATCCAGCCATCGGCAGTGTCGATGCGATAGGCGCCGCCGTCGGCAACGACATCCCAGCCGTCCGGTAGTTGTTTGCGCAGCCGGGCGACTGCCATGCGCAGAGCTGGCCGCCACGGATCGGGCTGGGTTGCGCCCCATATCTCTTCGGCGATTCGCTCAGCCGTTGCCCCTTCGATCCCTGCCGCCACCAAGACCGCCAGCAGGCGTTGGCCACTGCCGCTCAGTCGTTTGAAATCGGCTATTCCATGGTGAACCGAAACGCGTCCCAGGACCTGCACCCAGGACGAATGTGATGGCGGGTCCGGAACGGCTGTCAGCACGGACCGAATCGCGTCGATAGATGAGACGCAGTCCTCATAGCGAGAGTCTCGCGTATCAACAATGCTCTACGGAAGCTCATGACAACATATTTGACTGCTCGCAACAAAGGCGCAACCCGGATCAAAGCACCAACGTGAGGGCGAGTGTCAGATGTCGGCGCTTGCGAAGTCCGGTTGCCCCTGCGGTCTCCAGAGGAGCATCGTCGGGCGCAACCCGCAGATTGATCACCGCGCCCTCATCGGAGGCATCGCCTAGATCGACCACGCCAGTTTCGTGGGAAGCATCATGTCTGTCGAGCACGCCTGCTTCGCCTATGGCCTGGTCGACCGTCAGTTGCTGTTGGAGGTGGGGTAATTCCAGCTCGGACCGACTCGCCGGCGAGACCGAACGCCACAGTTCAGTCGGCCCGCACAACCATCGGGCAAATAGCTCATCTTCGTCGGTCGACGGTGTTGCGTAGGCCGCCTCGTCGTCAGGATGGGCAGTCAGTGGGATACGAAGCGGCTCTTGGCGACCGCAAGCAACTGCGGCCCATACAAACGTAGAGCAGAGGAAGGCGTCGCGGTCGCGATACCGGCTGCGCTGAAGCCAACAGTAAAGCTTCACAATCGCGAACATGAACGAACGAATCGGCCCCAGCTTGCGCCGTCGGGCTGCGAGATGGATAGGCCCGACGAGAACACCACCGAGCGAGTATGGCGAGTCGGAACGATCGAAGTGTTCGAACTGGCGGCAGAAACGCTCAACCCGCTCGATCTCGGCGTCGGTCGAAAAGATGTTGGCAACGCCGATCCGGGTATAAGAGGGCAGCAGCACTTCAGGATCGTCGAGGCGGTAGCACCCCTTTGCTGCGTAGCTCGCTACTCGGAGACCCTCGCTGGTCTGCACGGTGATCCCGACGTGGCGCCACTCGTGCCCGAACAGTTCAGCCCAACTCTGCAACCGACTCGGCCGCGCGAAAAAAACCATCATCCCTGGGCCGAGATCTGCCACGTTCGTAGGCGCGATGCAGGGCGCCGAGTGTGGATGTTCTGGGGCAAGTACGACGTCCATCGCCAGCAAACAGCGGGCTACCGAAGAAAACTACGCCGAGGTCCCCGCGCCCACCGCCGTCCGGTCGTTAGAGCGTCGATTCCAGCACACCGTCGCGGAGTGCGGGAGCATCGACCTGGCGGGCAAGAGCAACTTCGAACGCCAGGTCTGCGAAAGCAGATCGGACTGCATCGTTTTGCACCAAGTGCCGTTGCAGTGATCGACCGAGGCTGTCGCCGATTGTTGAGAGGTGTGGGTGAGTCGTGTGGGGTGTGTCCACCGTTGAAAGTCCCTGTCCAATTGATCCGGCAAGCGCGGTTTACGCTGTGTAACTGTTTTCTCTGCCAAGCGCAACCAATGCGCAACAGAATTCTCTGAGCTAGGCTGTTCTGACTAGGTATTCGATTATGGGTACGGGTACTTCTGTTTCTGTTTCAAGACATATAAACAAGAATCAAGGTCGGCGCAGGCATAGGCGAGTGGTCGACCTGGGGGAAAATGTGCAGCACCCGCGCCTTGCGGGGTGGCGCGGGTGCTGCTGGCAGCTGCCTACTCATGCGACTTGCCGCGAGGCATGCAGGGTCACAGAGTTAACACGACAGCTGAGTCCTTGGTGATTTCGACTAGGTAGAGAGCATCCTCTTGAAGCGCAACGAAATCGCAACTAACGAGATCATTATCTCAATTACCTTGGATGATGGGACTGATGACTCATATTTGCGCACAGAAACCGTGTCCCTGAGTACAAAGAGGCCGTAAATTCTCCCATCCTTGGGACCGGAGCGTCATGGGTCTACCGACCCAACCACCAGAGTCGACACAATGCTGAACGCTTCCGTTGACCAGCCAGCGCGGCCGACTTGCCGATTCGTCACGGACCCACTCTCGAAGCACGAACATCTGTACGATCATGTGATGGTCTCGAAGAACGTGACGTTCGTCGCAGCAGATCCGCCGCGCGCTTCGTTCTTTGCTGCGTGGGACCCGGCCAACCCGGGCGGGCTGGGTGCATCTTCGACGATAGACATCGAACTCGTGCTGCCGGCAAGCCGGGGCACCCGAAAGCAGACGATCGCAGCCGACAAGATTGCGGTCAGCGACGCGATTGATCTGTTTGCCGAGATGGGCCGAGATGACAACGTGAGCACATCGGCGTTGGCGTGGGCTGGCGTGGTGCGCACTGCGCTGTCACTGATTGCTGCTGGCCGAGTCTTGCCGTGGGTCAGTCCCCTTGGCTTTGACTGCTGGCGGGTCGATCCGCTCGACGCACGAGACCAGCAGATGGTCGACCTGCTAGTCGACGCACTTCCTGCCGTCGGTCATGCCACTCCAAGCACCGGACGCGGTTCGATAACTGACAGCGACTACGCCATTCGGGCCGCCTTCGACGCCATCGCCGACACCTTTCTTCGCACCCCGGCTGCGCACAGGGTCGGGTCCCTTCGCATCTATGCCGATGCAAAGCCGACCAAGGTTCCGCACCTGCGATCGTGGGTCAACGATGTTGCTTCGGCGCACTGTGCCAGCAGCCGGTTGGTGTTACGGATGCATCCACCATTGCAGCTCGACACTTCCCTAGATCTCGACCTCGACGACGATGACTCTGTCCACGACGAGCGCTCCACGGGCGTGTTGCGCGAGGACCACGATGAACCGTGGCGAGTGACCTTTGCACTTCAGTCCCGGTCAGATCCGTCGTTGCTCGTCGATGCGCGGGATTATTGGCTGGCCCCGACCGAAGTAATGGATCGGCTCGGCCATCAGGCAGAAACCACTCTTCTGGCTGGCCTGCTGACCGTCACAAAACTCGTGGATCCCTGGTCCGGACTGCTCGACGATGTTGCTCCGACCGAGGGCACACTCGATGGCCAAGACCTCGACGCGTTTCTCGACCAACTCGATGCGCTCGAAGAAGCTGACATAGATGTCCGGTGGCCGTCGGAACTCGTCGCACCCAAGATCAAACATCAGCTGGTTGTGTCGGCGGGCTCGCCCGGCAGTGGGCTTCCTTCGATGCTCAACCTCGACTCGCTGCTCGAAGTCGACTGGGAGTTTCTGCTCGAGGGAGTCGCGCTCACCGCCGACGAACTGCGAGTTCTGGCCGACGCCAAGCGCTCGGTGGTATCGCTTCGCGGTCGATGGGTCCGCCTCGACCGCGACACGCTTAAACAACTTCGAGCACCAGTACCGAAGATTGGCATCACGACTGCGCTTGCGGTGGCCCTGGGCGCCGAGGTGAATCTGGTCGACGACTCCAACGCGGCCGAGTCCGGGATCGCCCCCCACGAGAACATCACCATTCGAATCGTCGGGGCGCTCGACGAACTCATCTCTCGGCTACAGACGCTCACGGGCGAACGGCTCGCCCCTGAGCCAACTGGCCTTGATGCACAGTTGCGCGACTACCAGAAGCGCGGTCTGGCATGGATGACCGACCTCTGTGAACTGGGGTTCGGTGGCTGCCTGGCCGACGACATGGGTCTCGGCAAAACCATCCAAGTGCTTGCGTTGCACGCAGCTCGCCGGGCCGCTGATCACGATGGCCCGACCTTGGTGATCTGCCCGACATCGTTGATGAACAACTGGGCCAGAGAAGCAGCCCGATTCGTGCCCGACACTCAGGTCACCGTCTTTCACGGCCAATCGCGAACACTCGACGGCATCGCCCCCGATGGCATCGTGGTGACAAGTTATGGAGTTGTTCGCAGCGACGCTGAGCGGCTGGGCCTGATCGAGTGGGACTTGATCGTCGCCGACGAGGCGCAGCACGCAAAGAACCCGCGGTCGCGAACGGCCAAAGCGATTCGGGCTCTCCCGCATGGCGTCCGAATCGCGCTGACCGGCACGCCGGTCGAGAACAACCTGAGTGAGCTGTGGTCCATCATCGACTGGTCGGTGCCGGGCCTATTGGGGCCGCTCGAAACGTTCCGACGAACCATCTCGTTGCCAATCGAACGCGACGGCGATCGCAAGGCGACCGAGCGTCTCCAGCGACTCGTTCAGCCCTTCCTCTTGCGCCGCACGAAGGCCGACGACAACATTGCGCCGGAACTTCCCGACAAGATCGAGCGCGATCTCGTGGTGCCGCTGAGCGATGAGCAAGTCACGCTGTATAAGGCAACGACCGAGGAAGTCTTAGCCGAGGTTGCAGGCGCCGACGGAATCGATCGGCGCGGACTCATTCTCAAATTACTCACCGGACTCAAGCAAATCACGAATCATCCTGCGCAATTCCTTGGCCAAGATGGGCCGCTCGATGACCGCTCCGGCAAGCTCGACGCGCTCGACGAATTGCTCACAAATGCGAGCGCATCGGGCGAATCGACGCTCATCTTCAGCCAGTACGTCGCGATGGCGCGCCTGATCGTGCACCACCAGAACCTGCGAGGTCGCCGTATCGATGTGCTTCACGGCGGGCTGTCCATCAAGGCTCGACAGGCGCTGGTCGACCGCTTCCAGTCCCGTGACCTCGACGTGTTGGTGCTATCGCTCAAGGCAGGCGGCACCGGGCTGAATCTCACGGCAGCAACCAACGTGGTGCACTATGACCGATGGTGGAACCCGGCGGTCGAAGATCAAGCAACCGATCGGGCCTATCGCATTGGTCAAACAAAGACCGTGACAGTGCATCGCATCATCACCGAGGGCACCGTCGAAGATCGGGTCGCCGATTTGCTGACGGCAAAACGCAAGCTGGCCGAGTCTGTGACGGGCGCAGGCGAAAGTTGGATCGGCAACCTCGACGACGACGACCTTGCCGAGCTTGTCGAGCTTTCGGTCACCTAGAGGGAACGTAATGGCCAAAGTGCGACAGTTCGGCAACACCTGGTGGGGCAAGGCGTGGCTCGACGCGCTTGAGCAGCGCGCTCTTGTCGACCCAAACCGGCTACCGCGCGGTCGCACCTATGCCCGTCAGGACCGGGTGCAGGACTTGGACCTCTCGCCCGGCGAGCTTCGGGCCCAGGTGTGGGGAAGTCGCGATGATCCCTACACCACCACGCTCTCGCTGCGAGTGCTCAGCACTACCGAGTGGGACGCTCTGCTCGATCAGGTCATGGACAAAGCCAGCAACGTGGCTGCGCTGTTGGCTGGCGAAGTGCCACGCGAGATTGGCGACCAGGTATTGCCTGATCGAGGCGACCTCGGACCCGAATGCTCGTGTCCTGACTGGGCCGAGCCGTGCAAGCATGTGGCCGCCCTGTGCTACGTGGCCGCTGATCTGTTCGACGCAGACCCGTTTGCGCTCTTGACACTGCGCGGTCGCGGCCGAGACGCCGTGCTCACCGAAGTGCGCCGCCGTCGAAGTCTGCGGCTCGGCGTCGACCTGGCTCCGTCGAGTGATCAGCCTCGCGGATCCGATCCGGGCATGTCGGCTGCGCATGCTTTTCGGCGCGAGCCCGTGCCGCTGGATCAGGCACCTCCGTTGGCAAGCCGGCCCGGAGCGATGGTGCCGCTGGCAGTCGTGCCCGGCGCCGACGCGGGTATCGACGTCGACGAACTCGCAGATCTGGTGCGCGATGGCGCCGAGCGTGCTTGGGCAATGCTCGCTGGTGGCGAGTCGAGCGGTCTCGAACTTTCGGCTGGCGCCGATGTCGTGCGTCGGGCCGCTCGAGGCGACGTGGCGGCGATTGCTGCGTCCACCGGAGTCGGCGAAGTCGAGCTTGCTGCCGCCGTTGCCGCATGGCGCGTCGGCGGCCTTGCGGCCTACAAAGCCTGCACTGCGAAGCCCGCCGTCACCGAATCACAGTTGCAACCTGCGATCGAGGCCGTGGGCGACGGGGCCAAGGTGCGGGGTAATGCGGTCGGTAATGGTTCCACCCAGCTTCGTGTCGACGACGACGGGCGCTGGTGGCGATTCGATTTCGACGACCAACTCGGTTGGCTGCTGGCCGACGGACCGGCCGAGGACCCCGCCGACCTGGTGTAGCCGATCCCTGCATCGATGTCCGACCTCGGTGTCACCATCACATAGCGCCGAGTACGGACCGGCAACTAGGTTTCAACGATGGATGTTTACGAGGCGATCTACACGACGCGCGCAATGCGTCGGTTGGCACCTGACCCGATTCCCGAAGAGTTGTTGCCCAAGCTGTTCGACGCTGCCATACGTGGCCCGAACTCCGGCAACACCCAGCTCTTCCGTTTTGTCTGTGTGACCGACCCAGACATGAAGCAGACGGTGCAGGTGATCTATCGGGAATGTCTCACCGAACTCAACGCCACCAAATACTCGGGTTCACAACATGTTGTGAAGCAGGGCGATTCCGCTGACCCGGCAGTGCAACAAACGGTTCGTATCGACAAGTCAGCGCAGTGGCTCGCCGACAATCTGCATCACGCACCCATGCTGATCTTTGTCTTCGGCAAAGACGGCGGCGAAACCACAACCTTCCCCTGTTTGTGGAATCTTTGCCTTGCAGCCCGGGCCGAGGGCCTCGGTACCACGATCACCACACTGCTCAAGCTTCAGAAGCAGCGGGTCGAAGATCTCCTCGGCATGCCGCGAGACAAGATCTGGGGCATGCACGGCATGGTGCCAATCGGATTTCCCACCGGCAACTGGGGGGTACCGAACCGGAGGCCGGCCGAAGAGGCAGTGTTCGCCGAAACCTGGGGCGAGCCGGTCTCGTGGTCAGTCCCCAATGCACTGTGGCCACCGACTAACTAACGGTAAGGGCCATGGCAGCCGACCTTCGCAGGCTCTACCTCTCGACCACCGACGCTGCGGCCGATCACTTCGACGCCGCCGGCGACCGTAACGGACCCGGTAAGAAGCGATTCGTGCTACCACTCATGCTGCCCGACAGCAGACTGTCGGACATTAGCCAGAAAGTGTCGAGGGCTAACCAGCGGCGACGATCTCGCCCCGGTCACGGCGCCAGATCAGCTCGCCGCCGACCACGATCACGAACGTCAAGAAACCCATGCCAGCAAGAGTCTCACGGAGTCCAATAGCGTCGGCGAGCAGACCAAGCGGGAACGAGACCAGACCAAACATGCTGAAGCCCAGTCCGAGCAAAGACTGCACCCGCCCGTGGTAATCACTCGTGCTCAAGCTGAGCGCAAGGGTGGCGTTCATCGACTGGAATCCAGCGGTTGACGCACCAACAAGGAACGCCGCTATCAGGGCGATAGTGAAGCTCGGAGCCCAGCTCATGAAGATCAGCCCGGCAGCAAGCGCGATTCCCGAGACCAGTTGAACCCGTGGCCCCTGGGCCAACAAGCTGCGAGCCACTCCGACCCCGGCGAGCAGACCGCCGCATGCGCCGACAAGCGACAACACTGCGTAACCCTCGGACCCCCGACCGAAGAAGTCTTCGGACACGCTGGGCAAGAATGCGATGTATGGAAATCCGACCATCGTCACCAGAATCGCGAGCGAAACCACCACCCGAACCGACGGGACTGAATTGGCATATCGCAGACCGTCTTTCATCTCGGCCAGCGGCGCCCGCTTGGGGCGGTCGGCATGCGGAAGCCCAGGGTCCAGGAACAAGAAGCAGACCGCTGCCAACACGCTGAGCCCGGCGCTAAACAGGTAGATGCCAGCGAAGCTCAACCAGGCCACACCAAGGAACACACCCGCCAACGCGGGCCCGATGACGCGATTGCTGTTCATCGAGATCTGCGCAAGCGCTACCGCGTTCGGAATGAGCTTGGGCCCGACGATGTCGATCGTAAAGGCCATCCGGGCCGGTACCAGCGTGGCAAAGGCCATCGCTTGGGCGGCGGACACAACGATCAGCATCCAAAATTTGGTGACGTCGAATACTTCGGCCAACCCAAGCGCCCCGTTGCTGACCGCAAGGAACGCGGTCGCCACGATCAGAATCTGACGCTTGGGCACCCGATCAGCGAGCACGCCGCCAATAGGTGTCATGACCACCGATACGGCCCCGAACGCAAGCGTGACCAATCCAAGCGCGGCGTTGTCGCCACCCAGTTCTTTGGCTAGCGCGCCACGGGCCACGATGCCGCTGAAGATCGACAGGTAGTACAGGAACGTGCCGAACCAGATAATGCGGAACGCGGGAATCGCAAACGATGCCAGTGTGGGGGTACGTGCCTCTTCGGCTTCAGGCTCAGACGCCTGGGGTGTGTCGACGCTCACCGGTGTCCGAGACTATTGGCCTCGGGCCGATGCTCCCAGTTCTGCCAGGGTGACTTCTGACCGCTGTCCTAGTTCGCCGGTTCGTTGCCGATGTGGATCAGGACATCGCTCAGTGGCTTGCGAGCGATGTCGGGAACGAGGGTGCCTGCAAGCGGATAGCCAATGGGAAACATCACAAACGGCCGCTCGTTCTCGGGGCGGCCAAGCAGCTTGGTCAGGAACGCCATGGGCGAGGGCGTGTGGGTGAGCGTGACCAAACCCATGTTGTGCAGCGCGGCAATGAAAAGGCCAGCAGCGATGCCACAGGATTCCTTCACGTAGTAATTTTTGCGGCGATCGCCATTGCTGCGCTGCTCATAACGCTGCTCGAATAGCACCACGATCCATGGCGCAACCTCGAGGAACTCTTTGTGGTGATCCGTTCCGAGCGGGGCGAGCGCCTCTTGCCATTCGGTGTTCATTCGATTTTCGAGATAGTTGACGTGCTCTTCTTCTTCGGCCGCCATCCGAATCTGTTGCTTCACCTCTGTGCTGGAAATCGCGACGAAGGTCCACGGCTCTTTGTGCGCTCCCGACGGCGCCGTCGCTGCGCTCTGAATCGCGAGCTCGATCAGCTTTTGTGGAACCGGGTCGGCGGCAAACATGCGAACGCTTCGCCTACTGGCCAATTGGTCGTACATAGCGTGAGCACGGCGTGCCATTTCGGCCTCGGGCAGACGCTCGTGCTGAAGCGCAACAAACGGATACTCTGCCGCCAACTCCGCCGATGGGTACGGAAACTCGTAGTCGCTCACGTCACCGGTGTAGCGGGTGCGGTGCGCCACCGGGCCAATCGTCGAAGGCAAACGGAAAATCTGGGCCAAACGAGGTGGTTGTCATGCCGCTGTCGTCCATCGCCCGATCGTTTGCTGGGCGCTCGCACGCCCAGGGACGCTGGTCACCGCCGCTGTCTAGGCCAGGGTAAGCACGCCATCTGCGTCGAGGTCGCCGGTGAGACCGATCGCTTCTTCGGTGGTCATGGCGGTAGCCGCAGCAACGTCGATGACTCGGCCCCACGTGCGGGCACCATCGGGGGTGCGCAGCGCGCACAGCCCGTGCTCGGGCCCATCCGCACTGTGCATCACGGTGTACGCCTCGATTGTCACCGGACCGGTGTAGTTTTCGGCCACCGGAGTCTCCGGCACCTGATCGACGACGGCTTGCACATCGGCGGCCTGATAGCCCGCAGCTGGTGGCTCGGTTGAGTACAGACCAATGGCATGTTTGGTCAAGAAGCCGCCGTTGGCGCTCACCAACCCAACCGACCCCGGATCAGCCCGCAACACGTCGATCATGGTCGCGATCGAGTGCGTGACGTAGTTATTCAACGGTCCGCCGGCAAAGGTCAACCCGCCGGTTTGCGTGAGCTGGCGATCCTGGCTGAAACCCAAGGAGTCGGCGCCGACCTGAACGGCCGACGGAAAACATGAATAGAGATCGACGTGATCGACGTCGTCGGGCCCGAGATCGGCCAGTTCGAACAGCTTCTTTCCTGCTTCGGTGATCGCAGGCGACGAGTGCAAGTCTCGCCTGGCCGACACCGTGTAGGTGTCGTGCGCATCGGTACCGGCCAGCGGGAACACCCACTTATCTCGCGGTACTCCAGCGGCCTCGGCAGCTTCGACGGAACAGATCAGCACTGCAGCCGCCTGGTCGAGATCCCAGTTCGAGTTCATGGCTTTGGTGTACGGGAAACCCACCATGCGGTTGGATTCGCTGCTATCACGAATCTCGGCTGCGGTCATCGGCGTTCGGGTCCAGGCGTACTCGTTGGCGACAGCCTGCTGATTGAAGGTCTCCCATAGCTTCGCAATCCGGTCGCGGTGTTCGTCGATGGTTTCGCCCCGAGCATGACGAATTGCAGACTCGAACAGCGGGTAGAAGTGGATTGGCATTTCCATGCCGCGGGCCTGTTCGAACTCAGTCTGCATCGAGACGTCGGCGCCGAACATCTCGTCGGGCTTCACATCTTTTTGGCTCGTGTAGGGGACGTCCATCTCGGCTCGACGTTGGCGACGACGACTCCAGATCGTCTCGGCTCCCACCAAGACAGCAACGTCGAAGTCCCCGGCGGCGATTCTGCTGGCGAGTGAGTTGACGTAGGACTGCGGTGTGTTGCCGCCGTTGGCCGACAGTGAGGTGCGGGCATTGGTTGCCCCGACGGCGTCTGCGATCAGTCGAGCCGGGTCGCTGTACTTCCACGCACCTTGAACGACGCCGACATGGTCGAGCTTGGGCAGCAGTCCTGGCGCTCCGGCATCGGCCGCAGTGGCGCGCACAACCTGTTCCATAAGCGCAATCGCTTCGAGCGCTTCGCTCAGGTCATCGGGCCGCTGCATTGCCTGGGCAACGCCGACGACAACGGGGGTGCGAGGATCAAGAGTCATACCGCTGAAGTTAGCTGGCCGATTCGTCTGCCAATAACCCTGCCGCCTGGCTTCTGTGCCATGCGACCGTTGACTTCGGATCAAACCGCTGATTATGTGGAGGCCGTGGGCATGTTGTCGTCACTCAAAGTTCTCTCCAAAGGCCCAGCGTGGCCGGGACCAATGCAAGCAGCGGCACAACACAAGCCGACGTTGATCGGCAAGTTGGCCATGGAGCGATGGGTATTCTTCAGCCGCTCGGTCGATGACCGGTTGAAAAGTCTGGCGCAGCTTCGAGCGTCGTCGATGGTCGGATGTGTGAACCCGACGGCTACACGATCCCCTAAGAGCGCATCGGCGACGACGAACTGGGTTCCGGCGGCCACCGCGCGAGCGGTGTCGGCCATGGTGTCGAAGCAACTAGTTCGATCGAACGTTCCATCGCCGCCCGCTCCCCGTCGAGTGTCTGCGGTGCGCGCCACCTTAGGTCTGACTTCGTTACGGCAGCGACGGCGCAGCTAACGTCGGCGTCTATGAGTCGACGCATTGTTGTTACTGGAGCTGGCCGTGGAATAGGGCTGGGTATTGCCAAGAAGCTGATCGCTGACGGTCACGAGGTGTGGGGCACGGCCCGAAACCCCGATGCCGCTACCGAGCTCAAAGATGCTGGCGCCGCGGGTGTGCTCGCTCTCGATGTCGGAGACACTGCGTCGATCGAATCGTTTGGCCAGGAACTCGCGGCCGTGGCCGACTCGATCGACACCCTGGTCAACAACGCTGGTATGACCTCTGCCGACCTCGGCGTCGACCGCCGGGCCCAGGGCCCGCTTCAGACCACCAAAGATGTCGTGCTGCGCCAGATCGAAGTGAACGCCGTTGGCCCAATGCTCGTGACCCAAGCGGTGCGACCGTTGCTTGGCGCCGGCACCGATCCCGTCGTGCTCAACATCTCGTCGCAGCTCGGCTCTATGGTCGTGGGCGCCCAGATGCCGTTCGACGTCGGTTACAACTCGTCGAAGTCGGTGATGAACATGGTCACCGTCATGTCGGCAACCGCCGACAAGGACTGCACCTATGTAGCCATGCATCCGGGTTGGGTGCAAAGCGATATGGGCGGACCAAAAGCTGCGATCAGCGTCGACGAATCAGCCGCAGGCATCGTCGAGATACTGGGCGGCCTGACCGCCGCGGACACGGGACGCTTCGTCAAGATCGACGGCACCGACCACCCTTGGTAGCGCAACGCAGATCTCGCTGGACCCGCGGGTTCACGCGACTGCGGTCAAGAATGAGAAATCGGGCCTCACCTTGTGTGAGACCCGATCTCGTTGGCGGAAGGTATGGGATTTGAACCCATGGATACGTTGCCGCATCAACGGTGTTCGAGACCGTCCCTTTCGTCCGCTCAGGCAACCTTCCGCAAAGGATCGTAGCGGCACGGTCGAGAGATGCGCCGCTAGATTCGATCAGCCTGATCGGAGCCGAGCGAGGGCTTGGCGCGCTGCCAGCCGCAACAGTTGACGCCGCAACCGACCGGACCAGTTGTCGATCATCACCATGTCGAGTTGGCGACGCTCGTCGAGTTCGTACCCGTGCCGATCGAGAACTTGCCACAGGCCCACCATGCCGGGATGTAACACGTCGATCCCGACTTCGGCGCCATCTTCGATCATCTCGTCGAGCTCGGACTGCGTTACCGGCCGAGGGCCGACCAGCCGCATCTTGCCCGCCAAAACCAGAGCCAGTTGCGGCAGCTCGTCGACGCCCATGCTGCGCATCCAAAGGTCGCTGCGTCCGCCGACCTCGAGTTCGACCGGCGCTCCAGTGGCTACCTCGATCAGCCCTGCACAGCGTCGTTGGTTCGATGCAACGGCAGCGGTCGCGACCTTGGGCACCCGCAACGGCGAGCGGCGAAACCCAACCCGCTCGTGCAGCACGAACAGCGGCAGTTGACCCCGCACGGCCCGGTTCGCAATGGCCACGACGACAATACCGAGCCACAACGGCGACGTCATAGCCACCACCATCCGCCAGAACACCGACTCGGCTGGCGAAACCACGACGGGTCGGGTCGCGTCGCTCGACACCAACGACTCGATGAGTTCTTCGTCGTCAGTCATCTCGCGCTCCATCGGTCCACGCCAATCCAACAAGCAACCCAATCGGGATGCACGTGGTGATCACCACCAACGGCCAGTCAACGATGCCGTGAGCCGTTACAGCCACGAGGCTGGCAGCGAGCACGCACGCAACCGTCTCACGAGACTTCCACGCCCACCGCAGCGATCTCGCCAAAGCACCAATGCCAAGCGCCAAGAACGGCACGGTGCCGAGCAGGCCCCACGCCGCCAGCGGTTCCAGCACGATGTTGTGGGCATGGGTGCCTACTGATTGGCGCTGCTGATCGAGACGAGCAGTTGACTTGGCAGCAAACTGATTCGGACCAACCCCGATCAACGGCGATCCCGCGAAATCGTCCCATGCGAGCTGCCACGCGTCGAGACGGCCTACGTCGACGTTGCGCTCAACCAAGTTGTAACGAAAGATGTCGTCCGACCTGACATCTGAAGCGGTCACCTGCACGCGGCTGATGGTCGGCGGATCACCCAAGAACTGACCGAAGTACGCCGTGTCCAGCTGCAGCAGATCCCAGCGGACGTCGAAGGCCCCGACAGGCACTCGGGGAGGGATGGCCAGGCCCGTGGTGACCAACTCGCCCGGTGCCAGATCACTCGGCAGTTCCCATCGATCTTCGATCCAGATCAGACCGTCGGGACCCAGCCAGCGCGCGCTGATCAGCACTCGGTCTTCGCCTCGTTGATTCCACACGACGCTGCTCTTGTTCGTAACGGTCACCTCGACTGTGTCATCGGCGCTCGCCAGAGAAATCGAGGCGGGTGCGGTGACTTCGGATCCGTAGAACGCTTGGTCGCCAAGTTGGTCGACCCGGGTGGTCCATGCCGAAGAAAGCAACACCGTGATGGCCATCAGGACTCCAAGCGCGGCCGCTGCCAAGGTGTCCACTCCGCGGCGTCGCAGCAGGACCCAGGACAGTCCCAACGCGCTCGCCGCCAGCAGTCCACCACGGCTGACCGTAAGTACTAGCGCAACTGCGATGAGCACCAGACACACTGTCCGAAGCCAGGTCCGCGAAATAGTCATAGCGGCCGCGGCAGTTGCCCCGAGCGCCATAGCTGCGACGTTGGCATGCGCCCATGGCCGGGTCAAACGATCGAATGAGCCAAGCCGAGTCACTTGACCAACAAATCCCCGAGCTGGCTCCAGATCACCGCCCCACCCCCAGATACCGAGGCCGACCACCGCGGCCGCAGCCGAGCCATAGGCCAACGAACGCAGAATCAGAACTGCATCGCGGTGGTCGGTGACCATGCTTCGAGTTACCGGCACGAGCAGGATCGCGACGCTCACTCGCGCCGCGCCTCCTGACCCGAGCAGAGGATCAGCGCTCGCAAGTGCAGATACCCATACCGCAACCAGCCAGAGATAGGCGGTGGTGTCAACCCAGTCGGGCCGCGCCCACTGCGTAGCTCGCAGGTTCCGAATCGCCAGCGTGACAACCAGCCCAAGCGAGGCAACGACAAGGATCCGAAGCTGCAAACCGGTCCATGCGCTGGCAGCCAGCTTGACATTGAATGGCGCCAGTGCAGCAAGCACCCGCAACGGCCACAGGTTTTGTCGGCCGGTTTCGTGTGCAACTTCGGGAGGTAGGCGAGGCGAGGCCGTGCGAACTGGGAGCGCAGCGGTCTTGGCGCGGGACGTCTTCGCTGGTTCGTCCGACACAGGGTGGACTTTACGCGCCAGTATTGAGCTATGCCGACCGGTCCCGCAGACGCACCTGCCCACGCCACGCGTCTGCACAACAAGATTTTCGGTGTTGGGCTCGCTCGCACCGGCACGACATCGCTCCACGAAGCGATGCTCTTGCTCGGCCATGTGTCGGCCCCTGACTCGCTTCCGTTGCTCGACGGCATCGACCTGGACTTTCTTCGCGCCCACGATGCATTCTTCGATAATCCAATCCCCTTCCGGTATCAAGCGCTCGACACGGTCTGCCCCAACAGCAAATGGATCGTGACTCAGCGACCTGTCGACGACTGGCTCGCATCGGTCGAATGGCTCTATGGACCGGGCATTGCGCGACTCTCTCCGAGCGTCCGTGAGATCGGCGACCGAGTGCATCGCCAGCTCTATGGGTCTGACCGATTCGATGAGACCAGGCTGCGGGCGATCTATGAACGCCACTACGGCGACCTTGCCGAGTGGGTGCAGGGCCGACGACACGCGTGGATTCATGTCGAGCAGGGACTTGGCTGGGCGCCCATCTGTGACCTGCTCGATGTTGCGGTGCCTGACTTCGATTTTCCACACGTCAACCGGCGCAAGAACTATGGCCTCGGGCGGCTACGGTCTCGACGAGATCGCTAGTGCTCGACAGGTGTAGGTCGCCGATACCTGCGAGAATGCAGCCATGAGCGAAGCCGTTTCTCCTGCGATTGTGATCGCAGCCTTCGACCGCTCAGCCGAGCTCAGCAGGCTCTGCCGGTCGATACAGGCAGCAGACGTCTGCGCAGGCACGCCGCTCATCATCTCCATTGATGGTGGAGGCTCGAAGCGCGCCGCGGTGCGGGCGATCGCCGATGATGTGTCGTGGACGGACGGGCCGTTGCGAATCATCGAGCACGAACACCTTGGGCTCGTCGAGCACTTCGCTCGGTGTGGAGACCTCAGCGTGGAGTACGGAGCGATCGTGCTGCTCGAAGATGACTTGGTGGTCGGCCCTGGGTTTCATCGGTGGGCAACAGCGGCCCTGTCGTTCTCTGCGGGCGACGATCGGATTGCCGGCATAAGTCTTGCGACACCGTTCTTCGATGGGTACCGACACTTGCCGTTCGAGCCCGTGATCGATGGTTCCGATGGCCTGTACGCGCAGGTTCCATGGTACGACGGCATGGCATGGACCGCAGACCAGTGGAAGCGGTACCGAGACGCCGAGGTGGACCTGACCACACCGCTTCACTCCCTGCTCGACTCACTCGATGATGACGAGTGGTTTCCTCATGCCATGCGCTACCTGGTTGCGACCGAGCGGTACTACTTGCTGCCTCGCCACAGCCACTGCACGAACTCGGGCGCGGTCGGAACACACTTCGACAACGCGACGAACTACTTCCAAGTGCCGCTGACGATGCGGGGTCCACGTGACTATCGACTCCTCGAACTCGATGATTCACTTGCTGTCTACGACGACCATCTGGAACTGCACCCATCGGCGGTCAAACAGCTCGTATCCGAGCTCGACGGCTACGACCTGACCATCGATCTGGCGGGCATACGCGATCTCGACATCGCCACAACAAGCCATGTGTTGACGACTCGCCCGGTCACGCAGCCACTCAAAACGTGGGGGTCGTCGATGCACCCGCTTATTGCCAACCTGGCGCATGATGCCCGAGGCGACTCGATTCGCCTTGCCCGGCGCGCCGATGTCGACGCTTCGACAGCCGGCGAAGCCGAGGCGGCGGCGACGCTCAAGACCCACGCGAGCCGTGGCCGCCAACCGTCGACTCGGGATTCTCTTGGCCATCTCCGCGATGGCATCGCACAAAGGATTCGCCGTGACCAATAACGCAGAACCGGCACTGACCGGTCGGTCGATGGCACAGTCGGCGGGATTCGATATTCAGCTGGAGCCATCGGTCGTGCTGGTCTATGACCAGTCGTTGGTGCCAGCGCGGGCGAGCAAGCGGCACCATCGCACCAGCAACCATCCCTTCCGCCAAGTAGGCACGCTCGACCAAGGCGTCGACATCGTGGTTGCAACTGGCCCAGGGGCTCCGGTGGCTGGCATCACTATCGAGTTCCTGGCTGCCTTTGGTGTGCAGCGAGTGGTCACCGTCGGCTCGGCCGGGCTGCTCATGCCCGGGCCGCAGAACCTGACCGCAATCACCCGCGCCGAGAGCGACGAAGGCACCTCGCAGCACTACGGAGGCCATCTAACCGCAGACCCGCAACTCACCGCAGCACTCACCATTCGATTCGGCACCGACGCACGGGTCACACTTACGACCGACGCGCCCTTTCGCCACACGCCTGAACGGCTCGCATCGCACCGAAACCGAGCCTCACTGGTCGAGATGGAGTGCGCTGCCATCTTCGCCGCGGCACACCACTTTGGGCTGCAGGCCGCATCAATTCTTGTGCCGAGCGATGTCTTCGAGTTGTCGGGCTGGAGGCAATTCGAAAGCCACGGCGGCAGGACTGGACTCGACGACGCAGTGGCGGTAGCGATGCAGGTGTTGGCAGCGTGAACCCATGACTTCGATCGCGCTGCTCCACGACGTGCTGGCCGCACGAGCGGGAGGCGAGCGGGTCTTTCTCGCACTCGCCGAGATGTACCCAAATGCATCGCTGCACAGTCTGATGCACGAGCCTCGCGCCACCTTTGACATCCTCGGTGGCCGTTGCGTCACCACCTCGTGGATGCAACATTCTCCGTGGCTGCGTCGCCACTATCGCGCATCGGTACCGGTGGCTGCGCCCACGTTTGCAGCGACCAAGATCGATGCCGACGTCACGATCTGTTCGACCTCAGGGCTCTCGCATCATGTTCGCACCACGGGAGCGAAGATCGTCTACTGCCACACGCCGGCGCGCTGGCTACACGATTCTGGAAACTATCTGGCCGGGTATCGGTCCGCCGTGCGTCGCGCCGCTACTGGGGTTGCTCCGGCGTATCGCTATCTCGACCGACGAGCCATGTCGAGCGCAGATCGTGTGCTGGCCAACTCGTCGACCATCGCAGCCGAAATCGAATCGGTCTATGGCATAGAGGCCACGGTAATTCGGCCGTGCTCGTCGCTTCGCCTCGATGGCGAGATCGAGCCCATTCCGGGCGTGGCACCGGGCTTCGTGTTGAGCCCAACCCGACCGCTTGCGTACAAGAGGCTCGACGTCTTGGTCGGCGCCGCTCGCAAAATACCAAAGCAACAGGTACTGCAGTTGGGCGATGGCCCCCATCACAAGGCCTTGATCGAGTCAGCACCCACAAACTTTGTATCGGCGGGAGCGGTGTCCGACGCACAGCTGCGATGGGCCTATCGCAATGCAGCTGTCGTGGCACTCACATGCGCCGAGGACTTCGGACTTGTGCCGCTCGAAGCTGCGGCCCACGGTGTGCACACCGTTGCGCCCCACGAGCGCGGCATCGTCGACCACGACCCGTCGATGCTTAGTGCGTATGACTTCGGCAATGTCGATGGGTTGGTCAACGCTTTGCGCGATGCGCCTGGGCCGACCGGCCGGTTTACCCAAGCTCGGCTTGGAGTCGAGCAGTTCCGGTCGGCGATACAAGCCGTTGTCGCGGCCGTGTAATGAATCGCGAGATGTTCGTCAATGGCCGGGTCTTGCTTCGAGATCGCGGTGGTGTCCGCCGGTTTGCCCAGGAGGTCTCCGATGCGCTTTCTTCGGCGACCGTGCTTCACCCGCGCAGTGCGAGCCACCCGTGGTCCGGACGGTTGTGGGAGCAGACAACGTTGGCCCACCGATGCCGCAACGGGGTGCTGCTCAGCATGGCCCACAGTGGCCCGCTCCGGCATCGGCGCCAGATCGTTGTGGTGCACGACCTATTTGCGATCACCGATCCCAGTTCGGTGAACCCGGCCTATGCCCGGCTGCTGAGGTGGCAACTGCCTCGGTTGATCGACCGTGCGGCGAAGGTGGTGGCCGTGTCGGGTCACGTTGCAAACCAGGTGGCAACGTACTCATCGAGGTCTGTCGCCGATATCGAAGTTGTGCCGCCTGGTGTGAGCGCCGTGTTCCAAGCCAGCGACCAGACCGCGGCCAGGACTCGACTCGGTCTGGATACAGAGCGACCAGTGGTTTGTGCGTTGCTAGATCCCACGCCGCGCAAGAACAGCGACCAGGTTGTTGCCTTGCTTCGCCACGTCGCCGCCGAGGAACCAACGGTGCAGATCGTGGTCGCAGGGCGATCATCGCCGGCGGCCTTCGCTCGTCGCGCCACGCTTTCACCTAGCGCCAGGAGGGGTATAGCAGTGTCTCGGTCTGGCCTGACCCAAAACGGAGCAGCCGTCGATCTCGGCGCCGCAGTCGATGTCGACCTGGCGGCCATGTACCAGGCCTCCGATGTGTTCGTGTCGTTGTCCAGCGATGAGGGTTTCGGATTACCTCCGGTCGAAGCAGCACGCTGTGGCGCAGCCGTCGTGACCACAACCGTGCCCTCGGTTCGTGAGTGCGCGCCCGAATGCGCGATCGTTGTCGAAACTGTGGACGATGCGCATGCCGAAGTCCTTAGACTCGTGCGCTCACCCGAACGGCGGGCGGAACTGGTGCGACGTGGCAAAGAAGGGTTGAGTGACTTGCAGTGGAGCAAAACCGCCGCGAGATTAGAGGCCATGATGATCGAGCTGGCGGGGCGATGACTGCACCGGTTCTTCGCACCCCCGACGACTCGGTGTACGCCACGGTGAGCTACGCGGATGTCTTCGACATGCCCATCGGGCTTGATCATCTGCACCGCTTTCTCGTCGGCACATCGCTCACACCGCTCAAGACGTCGATGGCAGTCAATGACCTCGTGGCGCACGGCCGGCTGGAGCGCCGCGACAACCTGATCTACCTGTCGGGTCGACAAGAAGTGCTCGATGTCTTCGATGAGCGATCGGCGCGAGCGGCGTCGATGTGGCACGAGGCCGAAAAGTGGGGCACTCGGATTGGGCGCATCCCGTTTGTGCGTATGGTCGCCGTCACCGGCGGACTCGCAGTCGACAGCGTGGCCGATCATGATGACATCGATTTTTTCATCGTGACCCGACCGCGGCGACTGTGGATGACCAGGCTGATGATCATCGTGTTGGGTCGCTTCGCAGCTCGATCCGACATCGACCTCTGCCCGAACTTCATCGTCAGCACGCGGGCGCTCGAGATGAGCGAACGCAGCATCTATGCCGCCCGTGAACTTGCGCAGATGGTGGTCATCGTGAACGACGAGCTCTGCCAGCACGTGCGACGCAGCAACAGCTGGATGTTCGACTTCCTGCCCAATGCTTCGGTCGAGGGCGACCAGACTCACCTGAGCAATGTTGAGCCATCGAGCACGCAAAAGTGGGCCGAATGGTTCCTGCTTCTCCCACCGTTCAAAGTTTTCGAGAACTGGGAACGCAAGCGCAAGATCGCAAAGCTGACCGGGGTTGCGTCTCGGCGATCCGAGGTTGGCGCTCCTGACGAGTCCTCGTTTTCGCCCGAGATCTGCAAAGGACACATGGTCGGCAACGCAGCTGGCATCGACGTCGCCTGGAAACAGCGGCTCACCAACGGCTCGGAGTGACTGGTGCGTTCGACAGCGTTCGACGCTGACGCCGCCGGCTATGACACGATCGCCGAGTCTGCCTTGGGCAGCGAGCTGCGCCGGCGGGTGCGCGTGGTGCTCGACAGGGTGACCGCTCCTGGCGACCACGTGGCCGACCTCGGCTGCGGATCAGGTATCGATGCCGAGTGGTTGGCTCCCCAGGTGCGCCGTGTCAGCGCGTTTGACGTGTCGGCCGAGATGGTTGCATTGACCAAAGACCGCTGTCGTCGGTTTTCAAACGTTGCGACACGTCGAGCAGATGTGGGCACCCTGGCGCTCGACGAGCCTGTAGATCTCGTGCTCTGCAACTTTGGCGTTGTGAACTGCGTCGGCGATCTCCGGGCGTTCGGGCACCGTTTGCAGGCCATGGTCAGGCCGGGCGGGTATGCAGTGATCGTGACCATGCCTCGCTGGTGCCCGCTCGAACTTGTTGTCGGTATCACTACCGGCAATCGTGAGCTAATCGGTCGTCGCCGGGGCGGCCACTACCGCGACATTGCGCTTCGCTACGCATCGGCCAACCGCCTGCACGACGCGCTGCCGCGCGACTTCGAGCTCGTTTCTGCCGAGTCCCTGGGGCTGGTCTTGCCGCCCATCGAACAACGTTCGTTGCTACAAGCGCGCCCTCGCCTATTGAGCGCGCTTGCGGTGGTCGATGAGCGCATCGGCCGGGTTGGCGCCAAACTCGGTTGGGGCGACCACCACATCACCGTGTTCCGCCAGCCCGCTCTGATCGCAGGTGCGTCGTGACCGCCCCGACCGATCAAAGCACTGCGAGCACGTTCACGGTTCCCGGCACCGACATCGCGCTTCGCGAGACCAACGGGAAGTTGGTGACCGACGGACACAGCTTCGACGACATCGGCGACGGAATATGGGACCTGATCCGCCCCGAGCGACGGTCTCATTTTGACCGCTTCGCTTGCGATTACGCAGCCGTTCGTATCGCCGAGGGGCGCGAGATGGAACCCGCCGAGGTCCAAGCGCTGCCCCAGGTTTACCCAGATCATCCGATCGCGGACATGTGGCGGCAGCGAGCCCAGAGCCACGCCCGCTTCAAGTCCACACTGACCCAATTGTCAGGTGGCGCCGCAGTCGACATCGGCGCTGGATGCGGCTGGCTGGCGGCTGACTTGGCGCGCGACGGCTGGCAGGCAACCGCTGTTGATGTAACTGTCGAGGGTGGCGACGGGCTGGCGGCAGCCCGGTATCACTCCGAAGAGCTGCAACTGGCTCGCGCCGAGATGGAGGCGCTGCCGTTTGGCTCACAACGTTTTGACATGGCGGTGTTCAACGCATCGCTTCACTACGCCGGATCGGTGACCCACGCGCTCGACGAAGCGGTGCGAGTACTGCGCCCAGGCGGCAAGCTCGTCGTTCTCGACTCGCCGGTTTTCAGCAGCGCCGAGGCCGGGCGCGCCATGGTCGACGAGTTTGCGGCTAGCGCCGCCGAGTCACTCGGCCTGCGTGCTGCGGCGATCGAGGGTCCGGGCTATGTGCTTGACCGTGAACTCGCCCGCTTCGACTTTGTCGAGCTCGGACCAACGGGCGGCTTACGACAACGACTGCATCAATGGCGGGGCGCCCGCCGCACCGGGCGCGAAACTGCTCGCAGGCCAGTACTCGTGGCGACCATTGGATGCCAGTCGTGAAGGTCTTGCTCGGACACGCCTACTTTCAATACTTTGACCCGAAGCTCGAAGAGGCGAACCGGCCATACCCGCCGCTCGGGACCCTGATCGCGGCGGCGCTCATTCGCCAAGCTGGATATCACGTGGTGGTGTTCGATGCCATGCTCGAGCGGTCGACGAATGGATGGAACGAGCTCCTGCTGGCCGAGCAACCTGACGTTGCCGTCCTGTTTGAAGACAACTTCAACTACCTGTCGAAGATGTGCTTGAGCCGCATGCGTGATGCAGCCTTTGACATGCTCGGCCACGCCCGGCACCACGGTGTGTTTGCCATCGTTGCTGGATCCGACGCCAGCGACCACGCCGCCGAATTTCTCGACGCTGGTGCGAGTGCGGTGATCTCGGGCGAGGGCGATCAGGCGCTGCTCGACTGTCTCGTTGCGCTTGATTCTGTCGCAGGCGACGGGCAGATGGAGGCCGCTGCTCTGGCCGACATAGCGAGTGTCACCGTTCGGCTCGACGGTGCCTTGCACGCTGGTGCTGAACGCAAGAATCTCAAAGCTCTCGACGACATCCCGTTTGCGGCGCGAGACCTGATCGATGTTGATCGCTATCGCGCTATCTGGCACGAAGCCCACGGCCGTTTCTCGCTGAACATGGTGACCACCCGCGGGTGTCCGTACCACTGCAACTGGTGCTCTAAACCAATCTGGGGTCAGCGCTACAACGCCCGCTCTGCCAGCAACGTGGTTGCGGAAATGGTCGAACTTCGCGACAACTATGGCGTCGATCACATCTGGTTCGCCGACGACATATTCGGGCTCAAGCCGGGCTGGATCCAGGAATTCGCAGATCTTGTCGACCAACACCGAGTTCGGCTTCCCTTCAAGTGTCTCAGTCGAGCCGACCTGCTCGTCAAGAAGGACACCGCCGAAGCTCTCGGTGCAGCCGGCGCAGAAGAAGTTTGGATTGGCGCCGAGTCGGGAAGCCAGAAAATTCTTGATGCGATGGAGAAGGGATGCACGGTCGAGCAGATTCACGAGGCGGCCGAGCGGGTCCATGCGGCTGGCTACAGGATCGCCTTCTTCATTCAATTCGGTTATCCCGGTGAGACCCTCGACGACATTGAGGCAACACTGGAACTCATCCGCCGGGCCCGACCCGACGACATCGGTATCTCGGTTTCCTACCCGTTGCCGGGGACACCCTTTTATGAACGCGTTCAAGCCGAGCTCGGCGACGAAACCCACTGGGTCGACAGCAGCGACTTGGCGATGCTCTTCGACGGGCCCTACCCCACCGAGTTCTATCGAGCGTTGCACGACCGGGTTCACAGCGAATACCGGATGCGTCAACTCGTCTGGAAAGTCAAGAACCGGCAAACACCTGCACTGAGTGAGCTCGCCCGGTTCGGTCGCGACGCACTCAAACTTGCGCCTCAGATTCGCAAGGTGAAGCAACTTGCGGTGCCTAGCACCAAAGCGCTCGATCGCCTTGAGACCGAGCTGGACCGCAGCGCGGCAGCGACCCCCAGCGAACAACCGGTGACCCTTGGGAAGTCGACTGACTAATCAGCGACGCTTGTGAATCTGTGTGTGCGCGCCGCAACCGATTGCCGTCGCGACTTCGTGGGTCGCACGGCTCATCGACACCGCACCACGAGACGTTGGGACCATCTCGGCAATCCAAACTCAGCTTGGCGACGAAGCTTCCGACGGATTGGTATGCGGGAGTCGAACTCACAAGGCATAGCAGCACTACTCGAACAGATGGTCGGCGACAACGTCACCACCCAGGGACGCAGCGACCTGGACGTCACCGGTGAACGCTTCGGGTGCGGCGCACGCGATAGCCGCGAGAAGCGAGCCTGTGCCCTGTACCTCTGGCTTCTCGGACCCACAACCGAGCAGCTCGGCACCACCTGTCCCTGCCGGGCCTAGACCTCGAAGGCCAACAATGTGACCTCGCCCGGGAGGTCACCTGGCTACAGCTGGATTGGGTAGATAGCGCCGAGTGGTTTTCCCGCGATGTCGGCCGGCATTGCACTGGGTGCACAGAGGGCGATCAGGGTACGGCCGTCGTCGCCACCGAGCATGCACGCAAACGCCTTTTGCGGTGGCGTGTGCTGGCGCTTCGGCTCGCCATCTTCGGCGATGTTCATGATGTCGCCACGAAGCCCGGTGGGTCCGGGAATCGCTAGCGCTCACCCTGTTTTGGCCACCGATTCCATAGTCCCGGACCGCTTCGCTACCCGCGAACCGCGACTGTTGGAGACACTCGACAGGCAGCCCGCCACCTTTGATAGTCGGTCTTAGCTAGCCGATCCATCCTTTGACTTTTTCGATGGTCTCAAGTCGGTTGGGGCCGACTGGGTTGATCGACAGCCGGGTGACGCCGGATTCTTTGTAGGCCTCGATGCGGTCGCGCACCCAGCCTTCGTCGCCGACCATCGCTGTCGCCTTCAGAAACTCGTCGGGTACCGCAGCCTCGGCTGAGTCCTTCTGACCGCTCAGGTACAGGTCTTGGATCTGTTCGGCCTCGGCTTCGTAGCCGTATTTCTGGAAGATGTTGTTGTAGAAGTTCTTGCCCTTGGCACCCATGCCGCCCACGTACAGTGCCGTCATCATGCGGCCGCCGTCGCGGATCTTTTGTGCGGTGTCATCGTCGCAGATCGCCAAGCTGCCGCCAGCCACAACTTCGAGGGGGGCTCGGCCTTCCTCGCGGTTGTGGTTGCCTGCGGCCAGGTCGTCGCCCCACACCTGGCGGGCACGTTCGGGGTGATAGAAGACCGGCAACCAACCGTCGGCTAGCTCGGCGGTCAACTCAACATTCTTTGGGCCAAGGCTGGCGATGTAAATCGGGATGTCCTCGCGCACGGGATGGTTGATGAGCTTGAGGGGCTTGCCCAGGCCGGTACCCATGCCATCCGGCAGCGGTAGTGGGTACATGGGGCCGTCGGCTTCGAGCCGTTCACGACGCCACACCTTGCGACAGATATCGATGGTCTCGCGGGTTGCTTGAAGTGGCTTCTTGTAGGGAACGCCGTGCCAACCCTCGATGACCTGCGGACCCGAGGCACCGAGTCCGAGGGTGAACCGTCCACCCGATACCGCATCGAGCCCGGCGGCGGTCATGGCCACGAGCGTCGGGGTGCGGCTGTACAGCGGAAGAATGCCCGATGCCAGCTCGACAGTCTCGGTCTTTGCGGCCAAGAAACCAAGGATCGATACGGCGTCGAAGCTATACAGCTCCGCGACCCAGATCATGTCGATCCCGGCCCGTTCAAGGTCGGCGGCATCGTTGGCGGCCTGAACCGGGTCGCCCATGTAGTTCAGTGACATCGAAAGCTTCATGGCGCCATCTTTGCATGCGCGTCGACGTCAACCCCAGGCCTGGACCCAGTCGGTTGCACTTCACCTCTGCGAATTCAGCGCAAATGATCAGGCGCAGTGTTCGCCAACCCGTGCTTTCCAGCCCACTCCATCACCGTGGTGGGCTTAAAGATGATGGGCAAGGAAAGATCGAAAGGTGTCAGCGGTGTTTGGGTTGCGTTAAGGACGGATTCGACCCGCGTTTAAAGCCTGGCCTGGCGGGGTAACTCCGATCTATGACTTCCAATTTGCTTCGAACCAAACTCCTGGACGCCTACGAGCACGCAGGTGCTCCAATAGCCACGATCTACGTCCCGACGCGAAGCGACACCGAAAACGCTGAGCAGCGACTTGAGATTCACCGAGACAACATCGAACGGAGCTTGCGAGAGGCCGGGGCGACCGAAGCGATGACAGCGTTGGTCAAGGCCAACCTGGCCGAACTCGACCATGCGAGCGGAGCCGCTCACCTCATCGTCGCAACCGACGAGGCAATCATCATGAGCGCCAGCCTCGAACGCCCGCTGAACGAGGCCCGAACCTGGCTTGAGTCCACACCGATGCTGGTTCCCCTCATAGGCGCCACCCAAGCTGACTATGTGCACGTCGCAGCTCTGATCGATCGGTCTGGTGCCGACGTGATGCTGCGCAGCGGCGTCCAAGCGCCACTGGACACGATCGAGGTCGACGGGCCATACAAGCGCCTGCACCGATCAGCCCCCGGGGGCTGGTCGCAGAAACGTTTCCAGCAGACCGCCGAGAACGCGTGGGAGCTGAACGCCCGAGAGGTGATCGACGCCATCATCAGCGATTACCCCGACGTCGACCTCATCATTTGCGGCGGCGATGAGCGAGCAGTGGGTTTCTTCACGAGTCATCTTCCGGAACGAATCGAAGCCGTCGTCGTCGCCGGATCGCGCCACGCCGATGCCGACGCCTTTCTCGATGAAGCCGATGTAGCCCTTCGAGATATCGCCGCCACCGAGCAGGTCGCCGTTCTTGACAACTTCCGGACCGCCCTCGGCGCCGACAACGCGGTCAAGGGATCAGATGTCATCGACATGTTGGTCCAGGGTCGAGTGTCTGACCTGCTGGTTGTCGACAACTCGATGAGCGCAGCCGAGCCGCCGATGATTGATTTCGACTTCGCTAGCAGCACCCGCAGTGGTGACCAGCCGGTGAACGCTCCGCTGGCTGAGACCGCAGTTGCTCTGGCAGTCGGCTCTGGCGCAACCGTGCACGTAGTTGCCGACACCTCGGACACAAGCGACGGAATCGCTGCGATCTTGCGATTCTGAATCTGCGCTCAGCCATCGCCGCGCACGACTGACCCCCACGAACAAGGAACCCCGATGACGAACAACGACGACGCAAAGACGCCAAGCGTTAGTGCCGACCGGGTTGCAGGCCGAGCCGTGCTGCTACCCGAGGAAGAGAAGGCCGGCAGCGACGACCCCGCGCTGCAGGCCGAGATCATCCTCGAAGACGCAGAGCAGCGCCGAGTAAACGCAATAGAGAATCCGCGCAGCGCAGGCGAACGCAGAACCTCAGACGAAGCGACGCCACCCACCGGCTGAAGCCCGGACGCCTCGTGGCACCCTTTCGACTCGTAGCTCGCCGAGACGCTGCCCGAGTTAACTACTTAACGAGCCGACCACACGCACCCAACCGGCATTGCCGCTACCCGGCCTCAGAGTGGGTGACCGGCTTTTCGCCCATCCACTCGCGCAGCGTGTTTTTGAGCTTGGTTTGCTGGATGAAGATGTCATGTTCTGGGCCAGCGGGGTCGCTGCTCTGCGGCGCTTTGAAGTAGAAGCTCATCCAGTCTTGCACCCCCGACTCGCCGGCACGCTTGGCGAGGTCCATGAACAGTGCCAGGTCGAGTACGAGCGGCGCAGCCAGGATCGAGTCGCGGCACAAGAAGTTGATCTTGATCTGCATCGGGTAACCGAGCCAACCAAAGATGTCGATGTTGTCCCAGCCCTCTTTGTCGTCACCGCGTGGGGGGTAGTAGTCGATGCGAACTTTATGGTCGATGTTGCCGTACAGACTCGGGTAGAGCTCAGGTTGCAAGATCGTGCCGAGCACGCCGAGCTTGGAGACCTCTTTGGTCATGAAGTTCTCGGGCGCGTCGAGCACCTCGCCGTCGCGGTTACCCAAGATGTTGGTCGAATACCAGCCACGTACGCCAAGCATGCGTGACTTGAGTCCGGGGCTGATGAGTGTCTTCATGAGCGTCTGACCGGTCTTGAAGTCTTTGCCGCAGATCGGCACGCCTTCGCGGGCGGCGAGTTCGACGATGCATGGCAGGTCTACGGTCAGGTTCGGGGCACCGTTAGCGAAGGGCACTCCGCTCATGAGTGCTGCGTAGGCGTAGATCTGGCTCGGAGCGATGTTGTCGTCGTTGTTGCGCAAGCCTGCTTCGAACGACTCGATGGTGTCGTGGACCGAAGATGCCTCTTGGTAGGCCTCGGTCGACGCACACCACACCATGACCAACCGGTCGCAATCGTTTTCGGTTTGAAAACGTTCGATGTCAGCCATGAGCGCTTCGGCTTGTGCAAACTTGTTGGTTTGGGTCTTGACCCGCACTCCTTCGAGGCGCGACACCCAGCGCTGATCGAACACGGCGTCCATCGCGACGATGCCTTCGAGCTCGCTTGACATGGAAGCCAAGTCGGTGTCAGACATGACACCGGCGGTTCGAGCTGCTTCGTACATATTTGGCGAGATGGGGTCCCATCCACCAAAGACGATGTCATCGAGCCCGGCCAACGGAACGAAGTCGCGGATGCGCGGGTTGCGGCCTTCTTCGCGGGTGCCGAGGCGGATGTGGGCCATCTGGGTGACTGAGCCGATTGGCGGGGTGCCTTCTTTGCGGGCCTGCATGACACCAGCAATGAGCGTCGAGGCAACGGCGCCCATGCCGGGCATGAGGAGTCCGAGGCGGCCGGTGGCGGGCGTGATATCGCGAGCAGTAGTCATGCTTCAAGAGTAAGCGATCTTTATCTAGTGCGCTAGCCAGTTAAGCATTACTTCATCTAAGGTGAGGGCCGGTGAAGCTTGCGAACGTCACGACCAGCCAACTCGAGTACCTGGTCGCAGCGATGCATGCGCCGACCTGGAAAGCAGCCGCCGAGCAGGTTGGCGTCTCGGCGTCAGCCTTGTCGCAAGGCATCGCCGAGCTCGAGCGTCGCATCGGCGTTCGCCTGTTCGACAAGCAAGGACGCCGTCGGGTGCCGACCGCCGAAGCCTCCGCAGCCCTGACACACGCGACCAGGATTCTGGCCGAGATGCGAGAGCTATCACGGTGGGCCGAAGAGGCACGCGGCGGGGGCGTGGGCCAGCTGGGAATCGGCATGATCGACACCGCCGCCATCCACCACTTCGGAGACACGCTGGTGGGGTTTCGCCGGGACTTTCCCGACCTCACGCTGCACCTGCTGGTTCAACCCTCGAATGCGCTACTCGATCGACTTCGAGCTGGCGACGTCGATGCCATCGTGTGCGTCGATCCTGACCCAAACAGCCAGTTCGTGCTCGAGCCTCTTCTGGCCGAACCGCTTTATGCCTATGCACCGCCTGACACCGACGTCGGCCCACCCGACACATGGGGACCATGGGTCACGTTCCCCGCTGCGTCGCGAAGTCGCACGATCATGGCCCAGCGCCTCCGAAGTCGGGGAGCATCGTTCGACGTCGTTGCCGAAAGCTCGCAACCGGCAGTCCTCAAAGAAATGGTTCGGCTGGGCATGGGCTGGACAGTGCTCGCCCCGGTCGACGCCGAGAACGAGCCGCATGCACTGGTCCGGGCCAGCGACGAACCAATTGCAGAGCGGACCCTGACCTTGGTGCGCCGAGCCGACCGAGTTCCGAATCCGGCGCTCGCAGCGCTACTCGAACGCCTCAGTATCGCTGCGAGTTAGCCACCGACGCCGCTGGCACATGTTGGCTCGCCCACGCTCATGACTGGCGATAGTTGTAAAACGAGGCCAACGCAACGATGGCCAACGCAGCCGGCACGATGGCTACATGCACTCGTGCGTCGCGCAAGCCCGGGGGTAGCGATGGACGGTCACCCAGATTGATACCGATGCCGAACTTGCTGCCGACCGTTTCGGACCACATACGAGCCTGATTCCAGTCCGCCTCGTAGCCCGACCACAATCCGATTCCAAGCAACACCAAGAAAAGCACGAGAAAGAAAACGCGCCAGCCACCGTGCCGAGCGACGACGGCGCGCAGGGTCATGAAGCCAATAACGATGCATACGCCGATCGAGGCACCCCAGTGGAGCCTTCGCATCCAGGCCTGAGCGGCGAACGGGTCGGTGAAGCTGTTGCTGATCCCGACCCGGTTACTAATGTCTTGGCCAAACCACCAGAGCCACACTCCGGTAAACGCCGAGATCGAACATCCAATCGACACCAACAACTGCGGCACGCGTGCGGTCGGCGATCTCCGATACTCGCGGTAGCTGCCAGCCATATCGCAACAGTAGGCGGTGCCGCGATTTGCCGCCACGCTGCCACGCTGGCACAGCATGGTCGGGTTCGCCGCACAAATTGCGCAGATAGGCACAGCGCCAAGCTCTAACCACGCGCAACTCTGGGGCTTCCGTCAGATCGGTACGCCTGTGAGCGAGCCCCCTCACTGTCGCAGGGAGTAAGTAGTCTGCGGGTAATGCAAGGCATGCACCCCCATATGGTCATTGGCCGAGACAAAGACAGCGTCAAAGGCAAATCACTTGACCGGTCCACCGTTCGGCGCGTCTTGGACTACGCCGACCGCTATCGAGCATTACTCATCGGCTTTGTCGCAATGCTGTTCGTGTCGTCGCTTTTGAGTATCGTTCCCGCCCTTCTGGTGAGGCAAATCATCGACGACGCGATCCCGGCATCTGATCGCGGTCAAGTCAACACGCTGGCTCTGATCATGGTCGGCCTCGCACTCGCAAGCGGCCTCATCAGCTTGTTCGAACGATGGTTCTCGGCTCGCATCGGCGAAAGTCTCATCTTTGACCTGCGCGTGCAACTGTTCGATCACGTACAACGTATGCCAATCGGTTTCTTCACTCGCACTCAGACCGGTGCGCTGATCAGCCGAATGAACAACGATGTCATCGGCGCGCAGCGGGCCCTCACCGGCACGCTCGGTCAGGTCATTTCAAATCTGATCGTGCTGGCCACCACGCTGGTCGCAATGTTCATCCTCGAGTGGCGACTCCCGCTGCTGGCGCTGGCCCTCTTGCCTTTCTTCTTGCTGCCGACCAAGCGTGTCGGTCGCGTGCTCCAGGGCTTGACTCGCGAGCAGATGGAACACAACGCCGCCATGAACACCACCATGACCGAACGGCTCAACGTCGCGGGTGCCATGGTGGTCAAACTGTTCGGGCGCCACGACGACGAGCGCGACGGGTTCGGCGAACGAGCAGGTGCCGTGCGAGATCTCGGAATCCGAAGCGCCATGTACGGGCGCGGCTTCACCATTGGATTAACCATCGTCGGCGCACTGGGTACCGCCATCATCTACTGGGTCGGCGGTCGACTCGCGATCGACGGTTCGATCAGCATCGGAACCGTGGTCGCCATGGGCCTCTACGTGACCCGCATCTACCTGCCACTCACGGGTCTCACGAACGCACGCGTCGACATCATGACCGCCATGGTCAGCTTCGAGCGGGTGTTCGAGGTTCTCGACACGCACAACTCGATCACCGATGCCGACGATGCCATCACTCTCAGCTCGCCCACGGGTCGTATCGAGGCCAAGAATCTGGCTTTCGCTTATCCGTCTGACAGCAGTGCGCCGGCTTCGCTTGAGGCAGGCGGCGCCCGCATGAGCACGAACGCCGACAACCCCCAGGTATTGACCGACATCAACTTCACGATTGAGCCGGGGCAGATGGTTGCGCTGGTCGGCCCCTCAGGTGCTGGCAAGTCCACATTGATTTCGCTGCTGCCCCGCCTTTACGACGTCACCAATGGATCGCTACAGGTCGACGGCCACGACGTCACCACGCTCACGCAGGTCTCGCTTCGATCCGCAATCGGTGTCGTGAGCCAAGACCCTCACCTGTTTCACGACAGCGTTGGCGCAAACCTTCGCTATGCGCGCCCAAGCGCTACCGACGACGAGTTACGCGCTGCGTGCGCGGCCGCTCAAATTCTCGATGTCATCGATGCTTTGCCCGATGGCCTCGACACCGTGGTCGGCGAGCGCGGCTATCGGCTCTCGGGTGGCGAGAAGCAGCGACTTGCGATTGCCCGCATGCTGTTGAAGGACCCAGCAATCGTCGTTCTCGACGAAGCCACAAGTCACCTGGACTCTGAGAACGAGTCGATGGTGCAAAAGGCGCTGGCAACTGCGTTGGACAACCGCACCGCCATCGTTATTGCGCATCGGCTCTCGACCATCACCGCAGCCGACGTGATTTTGGTACTCGACGGAGGCCGAGTCGTCGAACGCGGCACGCACACCGAATTGCTGGCCACCGGCGGGCTATACAACGACCTCTACCAGACCCTGGTCCGCGGCGAAGCGGGTGCCCCGGCATGAGCGACGGCGCCCTGTTCGAAGTCGACGACACGCTGACAGTCGCTCAAGTCAATCGACGGCTTCACGACGCGGTTCGGCGAACCTTCTCGAAAGACATTTGGGTGCAAGGCCAAATCCGCAACCTCAGCCGCTCGGGCCGAGGCCATGTCTACTTCGACCTGTGCGAACCAGTGGCGGCTGGCGCGCAAACCAAAGCCGCGATTGCTGTCACCCTCTTCGACTCCACCCGCCAGATCGTCAATCGCATCATCACCCGCACCGGTAACAACATGCGCATCGACGATGGCGTCGAAGTGCGCATCAAGGCGACCGTCGAGATGTACGTGCCTCGGGGTCAGGTGCAGCTCAACATGACCTCGATCGATCCCGAGTTCACACTTGGCCGGTTGGGCGCCGATCGCGATCAGCTGCTGCGCGAGCTCAAGGCCCAAGATTTGATCGACGCCAATCAACGAGTACCAATGCCACTCGTGCCGCTTCGTGTCGGGCTGATCACCAGCGGGGGCAGTGCTGCACACGCCGACTTTCACGATCAGATCACAGCATCGCGCTATGCGTTCGAGATAACAACACTGTCGACTCGGGTGCAGGGCGAGTTCGCTCCCGAAGAAATCGCCGCAATGATCCAGCACGGCGACAAACTCGATCTCGATGTGCTTGCGCTGGTCCGCGGCGGTGGAGCCCGCACCGATCTGGCTGCGTTCGACGCTGGTCCCGTCGCACGCGCTATCGCAAACGCGAGCACGCCGGTGCTCTGCGGGATCGGTCACGAGATCGACACCTCGGTTGCTGACGTGGTTGCGCACGCCTCGCTCAAAACGCCAACCGCATGCGCCCAGTTTCTCGTCGAGCGGCTCGTCAGCTTCGACTTCGAGCTCGCCCAGCGCGCCGAGCAACTGGCCGCGCTCACCGCGGCGATGCCGGGGCACCATCACACACTCGTCGACGAACGAGCTGGGCTGCTCGCCCAACGGGTGGCCCAAACGTTGCGCGCCGCCGATGCTGTAACCAGCGCCGCAGCCAACGGCCTCGAGCGCCGTGTCGCCCGAACTATCTCGCGCAGCGACCAGCGGCTGGCGACCGCTCGGGGCCACGTCGTTGCTCGGACAGCGGTTGCCATCAGCGCGTCTGTCCGCCGCTGCGATCAGCACCAAGAACGCCTGAGCCAGCGACCAGATCGAATCTTGCGAGACACGGGCCAGCGTCTCGACCTGCTCGAAGCGCGTCTCAGCGCAATCGACCCATCGCAAGCTTTGCGACGCGGCTACAGCATCACCACCACCGCCGACGGAAAGCTGGTGCGCGAACCCAGCGACGTCAGCGTGGGCACCGAATTGATTACTCGCCTTGCACAGGGCACGGTCACAAGCACCGTCTCAGCTGCTGGGCCCACTACTGCACCTCGGGAAAGATCATGACCGAACCCACCCCTCTGGACCACGACGAGATCGGGTATGCCGACGCAGTCGCCGAGCTCGACGACATACTCGCCGCGTTGGACAATGAGGGTATTGACATAGACGTGCTCTCAGATCTGGTCGAGCGCGCTGCTCTATTGATAACAATCTGTAGAAGCCGAATCTCAGCCGCACAGCAGAAGGTTGCGGGCATCGTTGAGAATCTCGGGACTGCTGACTCGTAGTGCCGGGACTTCCTCGTCGATGGGTCGTTTGGATCACCCTGAACCCATAATTCGATTCTCAGCCCAATCCTTCCTTTGTGGCGAGCATCCCTCAACCGACTCGGGCCGACAAGTCGGTACCTCATAGCCGGTGGGTGGCCCGCACATGGTTGTCCGCGTGTCGTCCGGTTCGCGATTTGGCTCATTCCGGTGCTGCTGTCGCTTTTGGTCTTCGGGTACGCTGCGCGCAACTGCCCACCAGACGACGTCGGCGTCAGCCTCATTGCATGGTGGCTTATCGTGGGCGCCTTTGCTCTCGCAGTGTTGCTGCTGACCGACCGAATCGCCCGCCGGTTCCTGCCCTTGACGGTCTTGCTGCACGCCTTAGAACACGCACTGTCAGCGCCGTCGTGGCGTAGAGTCCGACCATCGCGTAGGCACAATGACCCATGCCGTACCGCTTCATGGTCACCCCTTGCGGCGCTATCGTAGGTTGAAGCGAGATACTCAAAAGCACTCCAGCAGATAGGACTCCGCAGTGACCGAAGTTCTTGGGCGGGACCTCGTCCCCAACCCATCGGTCGGCCAGCCAGGTGGCCAGGTACCCGCCGAGACTGCTGCTGCTCTGCGTTGGCTTCGTGCTGGCCTCAGCGAAGAAACAATGCGGCTCGAGTTGCCGCCTGACATTCGCTCCACAATCTCGCCGATCATCACTGCGCTCCGTTGGGGAGCTCTGTTGTACGGCATGGTTTCGGTAGGAACCAAGGCAAGCGCAGGCGAGCTAAGCATCGTCGCGACGCTTGCGATCGCGTTGTACCTCACGGTCTGGCGTACGTTCCGGCCGCTTCGATTGGCGTGGCAAGATCTCAGCGACCGAATCCTGCCCATCATCGATGGCGTCGTCATCGGCGGCGCAGTTGGCGTCAGCGGTGGGTTCGACAGCCCCTTTGTCTACTGTCTCTTGGTTGCCGTCGCCGTCGCTGCCTTTGGCTGGGGTCTACTCAGCGGGGCACTCACCGTCGCTGCTGCCCTCGCCGCCATGGGCGTAGTCGGCGTTGCTACCGGCAACCCGCTCAACGTCAACGACGTTGGCGGCATCGCGTTTCTGCTGGTTCTGTTTGCGGCCGCAGCCCTCATTGCTCTGCTACGCGACAACCTGATCGCGCGCCAAGCCGAACGTGTCGCCATGAGCGGCCGACTCAACATGTTGACCGAGACCAACGAGATGCTCAGCATCTTGAACCAGGTGGCCCGAACGCTGCCTGAGTCCATGGACATGACCGAAGCGGTCAACGCGACCCAGCGAGAGCTAGCGTCGCAATTTCGGGCATCGACAGTCGGGCTTGTTGTTCGAGACGAGGCCACGCAGCATTGGCTTCCCATGATTACCGAGGGCTGTCACTTCTTCGAGTCAACCCCGACCAACGAGCTGCCAGCACCTATGCAACAAGCGCTGTTCGAGATGACGACCACGGCAAATACCGATGCTGGTGGCGTGTTTGTGAATCCAGATTCCATCTCGGGGCTGTACACCGCGCTGCGCACCCGCGGCAAGGTCATTGGGGTACTCGCCGTCGAGAACACTCGGCCTCACGACTACGACGAGCGCGAAGTCCGGATCCTTGATGGCCTGTCCAGTGCCCTTGCGCTCACGATCGACAATGTGCGTTCATTCGGGCGCCTCCGCACGGTCGGCGCTGACGAAGAACGCACTCGCATCGCTCGCGACCTGCACGACCGATTAGGACAATGGCTGACCTACATAAGCATGGAGCTCGAACACATCATCGGCGAGGTTCCCGAATCCAACTCGCTGCAATCGCTACACGGCACCGTGCAAACCGCGATCGACGAGCTTCGCGAGACGCTACGTCAGCTTCGCACCAAGGTGAGCGACGACGAGTCACTCGCCATTGTTGGCAAATCAATGGTCGACCGGTTCACGCAACGGACGGGCATTGCGACCAACTTCCAGGTGGTCAATCCGGGCGAGTCGCTGCGGGTAAGCGTCGAAAACGAACTGCTGCGAATCTTGCAAGAATCGCTGAACAACGTCGAGAAACATGCGCAACCAAATCAGGTAAATATCGTGTACACGGTTGACGACGGGCGCGGCGAGTTGCTAATTGTGGACGATGGAAAGGGTTTCCACGCCGGTGGGGCCATTCGCGATACCTCTTATGGTTTGATGGGCATGAGAGAGCGAGCCGACGTAATAGGTGCCACACTGCAGATCACGAGCGAACGTGGTGTCGGCACGACGATTCGAGTCCGCGCCACGAACGAACTGAGTGTCTAATGCCAATCCGAATTCTTCTCGCCGACGATCACCAAATTCTGCGCGAGGGCATTCGGCGCGGTTTCGAGACTGCTGGCCACGAGATTGTGGGCGAAGCCGCCAACGGTGCCGAGGCCGTCGAGATGGCGCTGGAACTCAAGCCTGAGATCATCGTGATGGATCTATCCATGCCGGTGATGGACGGCGTAACCGCAACCCAGCAAGTCTGCGCGCAGCTCCCAGAGACCCAGGTTGTAGTGCTCACCATGCACGACGACGTGACAAAGACACGCCAGGCACTCGACGCCGGCGCCAATGGATACTTGTCGAAGGGCTCCTCGTTCGCCGAAGTGCTCTCTACCGTCGAAGCGGTCGCCGCTGGCGAAACTGGTTTGTCGCCCGAACTCGCCATCTCGATGCTGCGAGCAGCACAAGACGCAGCTCCTGGCCCTGATGGGCCGCTGCTGAGCGACCGCCAGATCGAGATTCTGCAGGCAATCGCCGATGGCGAAACCACCAAGCAAGTCGCCCGTTCGCTCGGGATCGCGCAGAAGACCGTTCACAACCACCTCAACTCGATCTACCGCCGCCTCGACACCCAAAGCCTGACTCATGCTGTGTTGAGCGCAGTGCGACTCGGAATCATCAGTCTCGAGTAGTCGGCTCTTGTGGCTGTCGATTTTTCAAAGAGCGCATTCGAGCTGTTCTCCGGTCGTAAACGGACGCGACTCGCTCCGACGCTGGCGATCGCTCTCATCGTGACCGCTGCGGTCGCTGTGCCCTTGATCCTGCGAGCCGTCGATGCCAAAAACAATCCGGCCGAAGAGCGAGTTGTGCTTGCACCAGCCGACGCTGACCTTGTCCTTGTCGATACTGCTGCGACTGATCCAGCGCCTTTGGATCTTGCAACAGTCAGCGGGTCCATCTTGATCTCGCTGCGCGAGGACGCGGCGTCGGCCGTCTCGTTCAATCTGTTTGCAGCTGGCGCCGACTCGGCGGTGGTTGAATCCCAGGACTCCAGCGGACCACAATTCGATCTCGTCGTTAGCGAGTCTGGCAACGGCACTCCGTTCGATTCGACCATGTTGCAGAACGGCAACTACGAACTCTTCGTCACCATCCGCACGCCGGCCGAAGATCGACGCACTGCCGTCACGTTCACGATCAGCAACCCATGACGCCGCTGCGATCAGCCCCAGGTTCCGACGGCCTCTCGGGTAGGACAATTGCCCAGCGTCTTTCACCAATTTTGGGCCGATACTTGGCGGTCCCGGTTCCTCAGCAGGTGAACAATGGCTGAAAAGAGACACTCAGCGCTAGGCCGTCTCTTCGTCGTGCTCGTGGGCACTGTTAGTATTGACCGGCTGATTGCGCTAGTTGTTGCGGTGGGGCTCACCACTGCAGTGTCGGCGCCCATCGCGATTACCGCACTCGACGCGCGCCGCGAGATCGAACGAGTCGAGGCGCTTCCGGACAGTATCGAGACATCGCTCGGCAGCTTGGCGCTTGATGACACCCGTTTCCCTGCAGTACCCGAACAAGGCGAAGACGCAGCCGGAAGTTCGTCCATCGAGATTGCATCCGATGGGCCCGGTATCGAAGACCCCAACGAGTCCACCGAGGTAGAGCCCGATAACGTCCCCGCCACCGGCGAACCCGATTCAGACCCCGGCGCGGGCAGCAGCGCGGACAGCGATGATCCAGACGATTCTGATCCAGACGATTCTGATCCAGACGCCGATGACCCCAACGGCGATGACCCGGACGGCTCCCCCGGCGAGTCTGATCCAGACGATTCTGAGGCAGACGACACTGACAGCGCCGACGACTCAGAGGCCGATAACCCCAACAGCGACGATCCAGACGGCGACGACAGAGATGATCGAGACGATGCTGATTTAGACGAACCTGACCGTTCCGAAAACACTCCCAACGCAGGCGGCGATACTCCAGCCGGTGGCGATGCTCCCGCCAGCGGCGACGGATCCGGTGATCCCGCATCAACGCCGTCAACGGACGCTGATGCGCCGAGTGGCGCAGTGCCCGATCCGGATGCTTCGACGCCGCAGGCACAGCCACCGATCATCTTGGCACCAGCAGCGACAAGCACAGCCACGCCGGTACCGACCAGCGCGCCGCTTCCAACCAGCGCGTCCGAGCCCACCGCCACACCTACACCGGCACCCACCGCCACACCTGCACCCGAGCCCACCGCCACACCTGCACCCGAGCCCACCGCCACACCCACACCGGAACCCACCGCCACACCTGCACCCGAGCCCACCGCCACACCGGGACCAACCGCCACACCCACTCCCGAGCCAACCGCCACAGCGGGACCAACCGCCACACCCACTCCCGAGCCAACCGCTACACCCACACCTACACCGGAGCCAACCGCCACACCCATACCCACACCCGAGCCAACCGCCACACCCACACCCGAGCCAACCGCCACACCCACACCCACACCCACACCCGAGCCAACCGCCACTCCGGGACCAACCGCCACACCTACACCGGAGCCAACCGCCACACCCACACCCGAGCCAACACCCACACCGGAACCAACCGCCACACCCACACCCGAGCCAACACCCACACCGGAACCCACCGCCACACCCACACCCGAGCCAACACCCACACCCGAGCCAACACCCACACCGGCACCCACTGCCACACCCACACCCGAGCCAACACCCACAC
>ENA-ORXT01000612-ORXT01000612.1-marine-metagenome-genome-assembly--contig:-NODE-612-length-54908-cov-8.566340_pt1 | contig 54908 bp, 44 predicted proteins | sample MGYA00237868_ERZ511482 | MGnify/ENA metagenome assembly ERZ511482 | reverse complement strand
TTAGAACCTTAGAACCTTAGAACCTTAGAACCTTAGAACCTTAGAACCTTAGAACCTTAGAACCTTAGAACCTTAGAACTATTAACCTAACTAGAAATATAGAGAAGATAAAGCTGTGCTGTTTCCTTGTGCTTTTATGTTCTGTGATGTCAAGTCCAAAAGTCTTTGCAAATAGTTTCGATTTTACCCACGCGCAATATTTTTTTGATGAGATATCAAATCTTACCAGCACTGTAAAAACATTTACGGAAGTGGAAATCAAGGGGGGAGAAAAATCAAGCTCAATTGAAGTTTTAGGAACAATCAGAGATGCTGAATCTTTGGAAATTCTAATTGGAGCTAGCATCAAAGATTTATCTACCATGCAAGGGACAATTTCTGATATTGATGGAAATTTTTCACTCGTGGTAGAAGAAGGATCTATATTAGAAATAACTTATGTTGGGTATCAGCGTCAAGAAATAGTTGCATCCATCACAACTGGCTTGAATATCCTTATGGTAAAGGATGCCACTGTCATCGAAGAAATTGTCGTTGTCGGATATGGCTCGCAAAGAAAGAGTGATTTGACAGGTGCAGTAGCTAGAATTGGGGCAAAGGAATTAAAGCAATTACCATCTACAGGTTTGGAGCAAGCGATGCAGGGAAGAACTTCCGGTGTGTACATAACACAAAACAGTGGATCACCTGGAGGTGCGATGAGTGTAAGAATTAGAGGGACAGGATCAACGCTTACAGCTGAACCGTTATATGTAGTGGATGGGATTCCAATTGTAAATGATAACGCAGGTACATCTGCTACTTTTGAAGACGTTGGTGGAGGGCAATATTCAAATGCCTTAACAACCATCAATCCAAACGATATTGAATCCATTGAAATTTTAAAGGATGCAAGTGCAACTGCAATTTATGGTGCACGAGCTGCCAATGGAGTTGTGCTGATCACAACAAAACGAGGCAAAAGTGGTGAAAGCACGATTAGCTTTGAAAATTACACAGGTATCCAACAATTGTATCGCAAGATTCCAGTAATGAACTTGAAAGAGTATGCAGATTATATTTCTGATGTAGGGATTGGAGATATTGAGGAGTTTGAAAATATAGACTTATTGGGAGAATTATTAACTAAATAAAAATCAGGCATAGGAAAGTTAATAGCTTTTCTATGCCTTTACTTTGTCTATGAGAATTTTATATCTACTATTATTTTTATCGTTTTCACAAATGAGTTTTTCTCAGGATGTATATCATACTGAACTTATAGATTACCTCAGTGAAAATTTCCAAATAGAAAATCCATCATTCGTTATTGGTGACACAGAAAATGCAAACATCAATGCAAGGTTTGAATATGGTCCTGTAAATGTTCAGGAAGAAAATATTGCAAATCAAAGTTTTAGTGTCCTTAGTAATTGTGTGGTAGGTGCTGGAGCAACCAATGCTTGGGATGCAGGGATGGGAAATACCGCTGATGTCGCTGTTGATATTGGTGATGTGATTTTGGTTACTTTTTGGGCTAAGAGAAATTCCGCTTCCGCAAATGTTTTCATGTTTGCAGAGGACAATGAAAATTTTGAAAAGGAATATTATGTTTCTTCTGAGTTAAGCCCAGATTGGTCTCAATATTTTCTTGCATTTAAATCCATTAAGAATTATCCTGCGGGCAGACTTGCTGTAGGGTTCCACTTTGGAGCACAAGCTCAAGATGTGGATATTGCAGGATTCACTGCTTTGAATTTTGGTGATACGTACTCTATTGATGATGTGCCAAATACTTATTCGTCTGCCAATTACGGTGGACATGAGGCAGATGCAGATTGGAGAGCTTTTGCAGCATCAAGAATCGAAACTTTGCGTAAAGCAAACTTGGATGTGACCGTTGTAGATCAAAATGGCAATCAAGTTGAAGGGGCAAATGTAAGGATAGAAATGCAAGAACATGCCTTTGGTTTTGGTTCTGCGTTTGTCTCGTGTAGATTTGAAGGCAATGATTGTTACAATCCAATCTATGTAGAAAAGATTAGTAACCTTGATGGCAGGGGCCATGGATTCAATGTTGGGGTCATGGAAAATTCAATGAAGTGGGATGGCTATGAAGAGGAATGGATATCCAGTCCAGAAGAGCTGGTAGATGCCATAGAATATCTTGCCGAAAAGAGTATCGAGATGAGAGGCCATACGCTCCTTTGGCCAGGATATGGAAATATGCCAGATGATATTCAAGCAAATGCCAATGACCTAGATTATATTCTAAACAGAATCGATGGTAGAATAGAATCGATGATTGAGCATCCAATTTTAAAAGATCTAATTACTGATTGGGATGTGCTCAATGAAATTACGACCAATGACGATTTGGAAAAAGCTTTTGACAACTATCCAGGATATGATTCTGGAGTCGATTTGTACAAATATGTATTGGAACAAGTTAGAGACAAAGATCCAGATATTCCCATTTATATAAATGATTTTGTCATACTTTCAGGAGCAGGTTCTTCAGAGATTGTTTCCAATCGTTACAAGGGACTTTTAACTGAATTGCAAGAGGGCGAAGTGCCTTTCGATGGTATTGGTTTTCAGTGCCATATTGGTTCACTGCCTACCTCGATATATAAGTTACAAGAAATATGGGATGAGTATAGTCAGAGATATAATGTGCCTATCAAAGTCACAGAGTATGATGTAAATCCTACAGTCAGTGAGGAAACTCAAGGTAGGTATATGGATGATTTTCTAACCATGTGTTTTAGTCATCCTGCACTGGAAGCATTTATCATGTGGGGATTTTGGGATGGAAATCACTGGAAAAACAATGCTGCGTTGTATGATTTTGATTGGAATCTAAAACCGTCTGGACAGGCATTTGTAGACAAGGTATTTAATGAATGGTGGACAGAGGAAAATACGATATCAAATATAGATGGTGTCGCTAGCTTTAGGCCATTTAAGGGTACTCATAAAATTATAGTAAGCAAGGGATCTGCTGAGTCAGAAATAGAAATCGACTTAAATAGTAATGATGGAGTAGAGGTAGTTATTGATCTTACCACTTCCGTAAATGAGCTTTCAGATTCTGAGATACATCTATTTCCTAATCCTACTAGTACAAAGGAATTTATAATCAATTTGCCAGAAGGTGAAAAAGTAACAATTGAAATTTTCAATGCCAATGGAAAGCTTGTCAAAGTGGTTGAAAATTATTATAATGGAACCAATATTGATTTTGATGTTGAAGAAGGTTTGTACTTAGTAAATATTTCATCAGGCGATTTGTCCTTTGTGAAGAGGTTGGTTGTTAATTAGATGTTAGGTTTTTTTTAGCAGAGAGGTCAGGAGACCTTCTGCGGTAGTTTATAAAAAATAATGACGCAGGAGAGAATGATTCTCCTGCGCTTTTTTTTCGCCTCCCTGAATTTGCTACGTCCGCCAAAGGTCATAAATAGTTGTTTAAGCCCCTTCGGGTTCATTCATTTGAATGTCTCCCAGACATTCATTTTACTTTCGCAAAAAGCAATCATTCATCTCTATCCTTCGTCTGGAACGGAAGTTAATATCCGAGATGCTTCTGCTTTTTGTAATTGCTTTATTTACCGCTTTTTAATAGGGGTGGTGCTTTTGAGGTAGTGCGCATTTGATTCTTTATGCCTCCCTGATTTTAATATCTATCATAGATAGATTTAAAATCTTCCCTCCATCCTTACGTCTGGAACGGAAGTTAACATCCGAAATACTTCTGCTTTTTGTAATTGCTTGGTTTACCGCTTTTTAACAATGGTTTATTTAAGCTAAATTTCTTGAAATTGAGATGCCTATTTTTTTAAGTTCAGTTTTAAATTTGCAAAAATTGTTGTTAGCGAGCATCAAAAATAATTTAATATCATAACAAGTAATTCGTGTATGAACTTCCGTTCCTGACGAAGGAAGGAGGGAAGATTTTAAAACAATCCGTCCGCTGGCGGATGTTATTAAAATCAGGGAGGCGTTATGAAAAAAATAAATCGAAGAAGCTAACTAAATTACTTAAGTTGAGAAAAGGAAAAGTACTTCAATAAAACAACCCAAGTCTTCAGCAAGTGAAACGAAGCGTGTCTCGAGTCTTCAGCTTACCTGTGGTCGGACAGGCAAAGCGAGTCTTCAGTGAGTGAAACGAACGAGTCGCAATTATTAAGTTTCTAAAGAAACTTAATAATTGCTAGAAGTGCCAACGACGAAATGCCTCCATAGCCTCATATTCCGCAAAGCCTAGATTCCGATAGTCTTGAGCTGTTTGTCTGCATCGATCTTCTGCTCTTTGCCAAAATTCTCTTTCATCTTCTCCAGGAAAAAGTGGTTTGTCTTTCTGTGATTGATGAAGGAAAATTGCGTTTCTCTTTTTGAGAAGCTCAGCTGGAGAGAGTGGCACGCACATTTCAATTTCATGTGTGTCAAATTCTTGCCATGCACCTCTGTAGAGCCATAACCAACAATCCTTGATCCATTTCTTGCCTTTCATTCGAGTGAGTGCTTCAAAAACTGCGTTAAGGCATACACGGTGTGTACCATGTGGATCAGCTAGATCACCAGCAGCAAACACTTGATGTGGTTTGATCTGTCTAAATAGATCCATTGTCATTTTTATATCAACTTCAGCCAACATTCTTTTCTTTGCGCTGTCTGCTTCATAAAAAGGCATATCCATAAAATGGATTCTTTCATCGGGCACTCCGCAGAATCTTGCGGCTGCTCTAGCTTCACCTCTTCTTATGAGACCTTTTGTGTCTTTAAGATTCTGCGTAATCTGGTGGTCGTTTTTATCTGCTAGAATTTTTTGTACATCGTTAAATGATTTTGACCTTAGGGATTTACCAATAACGGTTGTATGGAAATCTTCATAGAATTCTAAGTAGCGCAAAGCATCGTGATCATGTACGGCTGTGTTCCCAGAAGTTTGATAAGCAACGTGCACCTCATGCCCTTGTTCCACCAATCGTAAAAATGTACCTCCCATTGATATTACATCATCATCTGGATGTGGGCTAAAGATCAATACTCTTTTCTTTTTAGGTGCTGCTCTTTCCGGACGTTCGCTGTCATCTTTGTTTGGCTTACCTCCTGGCCATCCTGTGATGGTGCGTTGTAGTCGATTAAATATTTTAATGTTTAATTGGTAAGCATTGGTTTCATTGAGTATCAATTCACTCAATCCATACTCATTGTAATCATCATCGGTGAGCTTTAGAATTGGTTTGTTGATTAATTGAGACAACCAAACTACAGCTTGCGTCGCTAGATCATCGTCCCAATTGCAGGCTCCAACTTTCCAAGGAGTCACGACTCGAGTCAAACTATTGGCAGCTGCCGTATCCATGTAAAATTTTACATTTTCATGTTGTTGAAGAAAAGTAGATGGGATAAATGCCGAAGGTTTTCCTTCTATAGCTTCTTTTACGATATCGGCTTTGTGTTGTCCCCAAGCCATGATATAAATCTTTCTGGCATTCAAAATGGTCTTTACACCCATTGTTATGGCCTCATATGGCACTTTTGCCAGCCCACCAAAATCATCCGCCGCATCATGTCTTGTGATATTGTCCAATCTTACCAATCTGGTCAATGAATTGTCTTCAGAGCCAGGCTCATTAAAGCCAATGTGTCCCGATCGACCGATACCAAGCAATTGTATATCGATGCCTCCGACAAGTTGAATTTTCTTTTCGTAGTTCTTGCAGTATTTCTTTACTTCAGATAGCTTAAGATCTCCTTTTGGAATATGTACATTTTCCGGAAGGATATCAATATGATTAAAGAAGTAATGATGCATGAAATAATCATAACTTTCTAGTCGAGACGGATCAAGCGGGTAATATTCATCCAAGTTGAAAGTGATGACATTTTGGAAGCTGAGATCTTCTTCAACATGCATTCTAATTAGTTCAGCATAGACCATAAGTGGGGAAGAGCCAGTAGCAAGACCAAGTACAATGGTTTCATCTTGTTCTTGCTTGTCTCTGATCGCTTTTGCAATTAATCGTGCAATATGTGCACTGCCATCTTTTGAGTCAGCGAATAATTCAGCGGGTATTTTTTCAAAAGATTTTATTTGATACTCTAGGTTTTTAGGGTACTTGAGTATTCTGGTGTCCTGTTTAGGATTTTTCATATTGATCTAACTTCTTCGATTAGCGAGTTAAGATAAGCAATGTTACTTAAAAAGCTAATTTCATTGTATTATTCTTTATAATGAATTTGTAGGATGGATATTTACTACTTTTAGAAATTTACTTTGAGTTAAATTTTCAAGTCCAAAACCAAACTCATCAAGTTAGCCTATCAATATTAGTTATGGTTTAATAGAGATGCATGTTATTTTGTAAAACAACATATAAATAAAAGATGCTCTCAATAGGAAAGCATCTTCATATTCAAGCATTAAATTATTTATTATTGTGTCTTTACCTTTTTCTTTGCTTTCTCTACCTTCGTTTCAACTTCTTTTATCTTATCCTCTACTTCTTTGTACTTTCTAGTCCTTTCTGAATATTCTTCTTCAGTTATTTTGCCTTCTTCTTTATCTTTTTTAGCCTTAGTTTTTCCATTGGCGACTTTTTCTTTAGCTGTGGTTTTTTTAAATATTAGAACCATATTTATTAGTTGGTTTTACGTCAAACTAATAGCAGCTCAAATAACAAAGTCTTGAAAGGACGACATATAATAGGTCGGAGTTTTAACCACGACCTAGAGGGAACCATAAAACCCACCAAACAAGAAGGGCACGCTGATAATTCAGCATGCCCTTCTTGTTTGGTTTTAATGATATTCCTAAACAACAAAATAAATATAAAAGCAACTCGCCGCCAAAAATAAACAAATAGGAATGAATATCTGGCTGTCCTTTTTCGCAAATAGACTATCCGATTTCTTTTTAAACAAACCAAACATTTTAAAATCACCTATTGTACGAATAAAAAATATAAGGCCTATGATGCCAGTTAGCTTATGCGTCCAATTGGAAGGAAGAATATTATATAAAAGATTAAGATTACTCAGGATGATATATGCAAAGCAAAGCAAGCCGATTGCAATCGTCAAAGTTGCAATATTCATAATGACTTTGTTTGACTCATTAAAAAAGTCGGCTTTGTAGGATTCTGGCATAGCTGCTTGAAGACCCCAAGTTCCACCCAGTACCCAATAGATATGGAGTAGGCCAATGAGGCAAAGAACGCTAGCTGTAATGATAATTATGATTGAAAGTAACATAGCCTATTAATTTGCACGATAAAACTCTTTGCTTGTCATCTGTCATCTAAAACTTACACATATACTGACAGATTTACCTAACACATGTGTAGAAGTTTGCAAGACAAATTGTCTTGGAACTTTAAGTTAATTCATTGCGTTATACTCCCAAGCATGAGACAACAGATACTTTATAATTAAAATTTTTTATAACAAAATAACCTAATCAAACCCTCACATTTGAACGAAAGAATAAAGGAAAAACTCGAAATTCTATCTGATGCTGCTAAATATGATGTCTCTTGTGCTTCAAGTGGTAGCAAACGTAAAAATACCAAAGATGGAATGGGGAATTCAACCGGCATGGGTATCTGCCATACATATACACAAGACGGTCGCTGTGTCTCCCTTCTAAAAATATTATTGACAAACTACTGTATTTTCGATTGTGCCTATTGTGTAAGTCGCAAATCTAATGATGTCAAACGGGCTGCCTTCACTGTAAAGGAAGTTGTAGATCTGACTATGAACTTCTATCAACGCAATTATATCGAAGGGTTATTTTTGAGCTCTGGTATTTTTAAAAATCCAGATTATACAATGGAGCGCTTGGTGCGTATAGCCAAAGAGCTACGAACAGTCCATAAATTTAATGGATATATACATTTGAAAACTATTCCTGGGGCAAGTGAAGAGTTGATGCAAGAAGCAGGTTTGTATGCAGACCGCTTGAGTGTTAATATAGAAATGCCATCGGAATTAAGTTTGAAAAAAGTCGCTCCAGAAAAAGATTTCAAATCTGTGCTAGAACCCATGGGTTACTTGAAGGAAAAAATTGCCGAAAACAAAGAAGAACGTAAAAAGAGTAGAAAGGCACCCATGTTTTCTCCAGGTGGTCAAAGCACTCAGCTAGTGATTGGGGCAAGTCCAGAAAAGGATCTAGAAATTTTGACTTTGGCAGATGATTTATACCAGCAAAAATCCTTGAAGCGAGTCTATTATTCGGGTTATATTCCAATTAGTGATGACAATCGCCTGCCCGTCATTCATCAGCCTCCATTAATTAGGGAGAATAGATTGTATCAGGCTGATTGGTTGATGCGTTTTTATGGATTTAAATTGGGAGACATTGTTGATGAGACACATCCAGATTTGGATTTGACACTCGATCCTAAGGCAGCATTTGCCCTAAGGAATCCTGCTATTTTTCCCATTGATATAAATAAGGCAGACTACGAAATGATATTAAAGGTACCTGGAATTGGAGTCAAATCGGCAAAGAAAATTGTTTCGGCTAGAAAGTTTGGAGTTTTGCGTGAAGCACACTTACGTAAAATGGGCTTAGTGTGGAAACGTGCTAAATATTTTATCACTTGTGCTGATCATGACTTTAAGTTTGTAGGATGGAAACCTGAGTTGATTCGAGAGCAAATTAGTAGCAAAGTTTTGACCAAAGTAGCAAATTCTAATCAATTGAGTTTGTTTGACTAGTTAATTTATATGCAGGAAATAACTCTTACATATGATGCGAGCTATGAAGGCTTGCTTTCTGCTATTTTTGAGTCCTATCGACTAGGAATCAAAGTGGCCAAGATAGTACCTATTGCAAATTATCTGGATAGTCTATTTGAAGAACCTATTCATGTCGAAACTAATCTTGAGTGGGCAGATAGGGTTAAAAAAGGCATTGGTGAAAAAGGTGGTAGAGCTGCCAATCAATTGCTGTACAGATGTTTTTTATCAGAACAAATTGACATCGAGTTATTGATCTTACATTTTGTGCAAACAGCGATGAAGAGTCATCAAGATGTCACCAAAAATTATCGAGATGAAAAGATTTTGGAATTGCATAAAATCGATAAAAAAATTGGGAGAGAAGTACACAGGATGCACGCCTTTGTTCGTTTTCAAAAAACAAAAGACAATATATTCACATCAATAGTTGAACCTGACTTCAACGTGCTCCCTCTGATTGGTGATCATTTTGAAAAGCGTTATCCAGCTATGCAATGGTTGATATATGATATAACCAGACATTACGGCATATTTTACAATCAAGAAAAGATAGACTTTATAACTTTTGAAGAAGAGGATCATCAACAACTGAAGCAACTATCTAAAGAAATATTGACAGCTGATGAGCCAGATTATCAAATATTGTGGAAAAGCTATTTTGATAGTGTAAACATTCCTGAACGCAATAATAGAAAATTGCATTTACAGCATGTCCCCAAAAGGTATTGGAAATATCTAACTGAAAAATAAAATTTTAATCTTCATTTTTTGTAATGAGCTTGATCATGATAATCAATATTTTTTGAGCTCATAAAGTTTCATATTCTCTTAAAAATTTCTATATTTTATAGTTTGGTTAATAAAATATCTCTAACCCATAACAAACAAATGAAATGGAACAAAGCATAAAAGAATTGCTAAGAACGAAAGTATCAATGTTATCTGTCTCTGAATTTTATGTTTCTTTTCCTTCACCATAAAAGTTGCAAACAATATTGAAAACAAAGCAAGAATGATTACCAATAATTTAAACTCATTGTCGATACTAATTACTGTTGGATAACCAGAAACTGAACCCATCTCTGATTTCATTAGTATCAATAAATTTGTTTGAGTATAAACAATCAAGGCGAAACTGATAATGGATGTAATCAATGAAATATATACTTTCATTTTCATTTATGAAGCAGCTTTAAAAATATTTTAATCGTGATAAATTTAATAAAGTTTTTTTCTAATTTTTGCTTTTAATTTCTTTCCAAATGAAAACAATGAAAAACTTCGTCTACCTAAGCCTCGTACTTCTACTCTTCAATTGTGGCCCAGATGAATCTCTTCCCATTGAGCAACCGACAATCATCACAGACCAAGTGGTATCAATAGAGCTACATTTTATTGGCGATGTTTATCCTAATGTTTTTGAAGAGAACCTGTCTGCTATAGTTACAAACGATAGCTTATTTGTTGATGCTGAAGATGAAAGTTTTAAAATGATTCTTTCTGTTGATGAAATAGTTGATGGGATAGTCTCGCCTTCTTTGCTGAAATTTACGAGTACTGGCTTTAGTTCTGGTCCAACAGGCCCTGCGATGGATTGTAAGTTTTATCCTTGCGAAAACTATAGCATAAGTTTTACGGAAATGGATTTTTCTCAATTTGGAATTTTGGAAGGATCCATATATGGTGCTCATGAATCAAACCCAGAAGAGGTTCAGGTATTTGGTAGTTTTAAATTACAGATTCAATAAGCTTCAAGCTTAAGTTTACCTGAAACCAACGATGGAAGCACTTATCTTATCATGCAATGCTTGACCATAAGCAGAAGAGTGGACAGTAAGTAGAGAAGGTAGACCTAATAGCAACTTTGTTGCATACCGTACCAAGGATAATCCAAAGCCAATATTAGTCTTGGTATTGTTATCCTTTAGGTTCGTAAATTGACTAACTCGTATGCCCATCATAGATTGGCCAAAAGTAGAACCAAACGCAACTGCAATGGGCTCGTAAAGCAAAACAAGTCCAAGAATTTTAGCTCTGACGACTCCCGATTCAATGTTTAGTAGATTTAGAATTAGTGAGGCGGCATACATTAAGCCGATAACAATCACCATATCGATGAACATTGCCTTCACTCTTAGATTTAAACTAGGCCTGTGAAAGTAATCTATATTTATGTTTTGATTAAAAATATCTATTGTTGTTTCCCTCATTTTATTGCATTCTCTTGGCTTTTATCTCCAAATATTTATTTATCACATTGATGTTAAGATCTTCAGGCCTAGTCAAGATACTTTGGATTCCGTGGATAGTCAATTGATCCATGATTTTTTCTTTATCGACCAATGCTTTTTGAGCAAAAGTCTTAAAATAAATATCCGATTTACTTCTGCACAGCATTTCGCTACTTTCTATCAGTTCTGTGTTTACAAAAGATATAACTACCAAAAGGTGCTTTTTATTGAGCGACTTTAGGAAAGCCAAGTTTCTTTCGAGATCAAGTGGTGTCTCAAAATTGGTATAAAAAAATAGAATGCTTCTTCTGCTTAGATGTCTTCTCAATGTATAAAACATCAACTCAAAATTGGATTCTAAAAAGCCTGTTTGTTGTTTGTATAAGGCACTGCTTATTTTTGCCAATTGACTTTGGTTGGCTTCTGCTTTTACAATGCTTCCAATTTTTTCAGAGAAAGTTATAAGTCCGGCTCTATCATGCTTCCGCAAAATAATATTGGATATCACCAAGGCTGCATTGACAGAATGATCGAGTAGAGTCAATCCATTAAAAGGCATTTTCATTGATCGACCTTTATCAATGATTGAATAAATCATCTGCGATCTGGAATTTTGAAATTGGTTGACCATCAATTGGTTTTTCCTACTAGTTGCTTTCCAATTTATAGCTTTGATATTGTCACCCTGCATGTAAAATTTGATGTGCTCAAATTCATCATTCTCACCAATTTGCCTGATTCTCCTGATTCCTGCCAATGAGGCTGTTTTAGAAAAAACCTGAAGTTCAAATTTTTTCATTTGGATGATGGAAGGGACTACGGCAACATCTGCTTGTTGATTGTAAGTAATCTTTCGTTCCAACATTCCAATGTAGTGATTGGATACAAATGCATTGATGTTTCCAAAATTATAATTACCTCTAGAAAGTGGTCTTATATGGTGTGTGTATATTTTTTCAACCTTGGGCACCAATGCGGTTGCCTTTGAAAATGTTCTTTCTTGTAACTGATAGGGAAACTCATCAAATATTTCGATGTCAACTGAAAAATTTAATTCATTGTTGAGCGTATATCTTATTTTTTGAATATCGCCCATGGATAGTTTTTCATGGACGGATCTTTCGAGGCTTATTTTATCCTTGATGAAAAATAAGATAAGCCAATCGACGAAGCTTATAAATAACGCCAAGAAAAGCAGATATTTTCCAAGGTTAAAAACTTTAGGGTAGGAGTATGAGATAAGGAGTATGGTTATGCATACACCCATCACAATATAAAACTGTCTTTTGAGATAAGTAGTTTTAAACATTATCTAGGAACTTCCAATGTTTTCAAAATTTCTTCAATCACAGCCTTTGCTGTAAGGCCTTCCATTTCTGCCTCAGGTGTCAAAATAAGTCTGTGGTTGAGGACATGAGGAACGACATATTGAATATCGTCTGGGATTACAAAATCTCTACCCGCAAAAACGGCAACCATTTTACAAGTTCTCATTACCGCCAGTGATGCTCTTGGAGAACCACCCAAGTAGATCTTAGAATGGTTTCTAGTTTCTTGAATTAGTTCTGCGATGTACTCAAGCATTTGATTTTCAATATGTATATTTTTCAGGATAGACTGAATTTCATTTATGCTTTCTTTATCCAATACCTTGTTCACTATATTCAGATCTAATTTTCCAATCTGGTCCTTAAATCTCTTCAGGATTTCTACCTCTTGCTTTGCATCGGGGTAGGTCATATTAATTTTCATTAGGAATCTATCAAGCTGTGCTTCGGGAAGTCTATAGGTTCCTTCTTGTTCGATTGGATTTTGGGTAGCTATTACAATAAACGGGGGATCCATTTTGTAGGTTTCCCCATCAAAAGAAATTTGTTTTTCCTCCATCACTTCAAAAAGTGCCGATTGCGTTTTTGCGGGGGCTCTATTGATTTCATCAATCAAAACCACATTGCTGAATATTGGTCCAGGCTTAAATACAAATTCTGCTTCCTTCATATTGAATACTGAGGTTCCAATAATATCTGCTGGCATCAAATCTGGTGTGAACTGGATCCTAGAAAATTCTGAGTCAATTGTTTTTGCCATCACATTTGCACTTAAGGTTTTTGCAATTCCTGGAACACCCTCTAGCAATATGTGTCCATCGCAGAGCAAGCATATCACCATTAATTCTACCAATTCATCTTGTCCGATGAGTACTTTTTTCGCTTCCGCAAATAGCTTATCCATCTTCGAAGTAATTGGAGATAGGTCCAAGGTGTTCCTCAATTGATACTGAGAAAATTGTTGTTGTACAGGCTCAGAATGCGTAATAGGTGTCGGCTGAATGGGCGCTTCACTTTTAGTTGCTTCTGGTTGGTTTTCGATTGGATTGTTATTGTCTTCCATGATAATATTTTAAAGATATTTCTATTCTGCGTTTTTATAAAATTTTTCGAGTCTTCTGTGTAATGTAATTAATTGGTCATCGCTAAAATAATAACCACTACCTCCAGTTTTAAAGTCGCGTATTATTATTTCGATATCTTTTTCTGGTATTCTTGATTTTCTTGAGAGCATATTAACGAATTTTTCATTTTCTGGGGCAAGAAAATATTTCTGCTTGATTCGTTGATAAAAAATGGCCTCAAGATGCGGGACTAATTTTTCATTCTGATCTTGTTGCATAAAAAGTGCGCTCAAGGTGTCAACATATTGTATACTCGTGTTTTCATTTTTTTCCAACACTGGGATTATTCGTTGTTTTCTTTTTCCTCTAAAGAATAGAAAACTAATGGTGGTCAGAATAAAAGTGTAATAAGCCCACCTCAGCGATTTTTCCTTTAGAATATATTGTATTGGACTATTGTCGTTGTAGTCTGTTTCTGTAGGTTCAAAGTAATATGCACAATCGAGAATTACTTTATCGTTATTAAAATTTTCAAATACTTTATTGAAGTGAGTTAGATAAAAATCTTGTTTTGATGCTATGTTGCTAAATAGAAATGGGGCAGTATGATGATAAACTGTTCCATTTGATGTTTTTCTCCTATAAAAGAAAGTAGTTGTATCGGTAGTCATTCCTAAACTGACAAAGTTGCTTCTTCCAGTATTATCAATGATATAAGGTGTAAAATCAGAAGCTTTTGTAATGGATTCATAGTAGCGTTTGTATTGTAGTTCAGACTTATCGTCAAAGGTCATATTGAATACGCTATCGCTGAGGAGATGAGCATTATCTGCAGACCTATACACTTCCGTAATTTTAGAAAACAAATTTTCTCCTATCAATAATATTTCATTGCCTTTTTTTGCAAATTCTAATAACTGATCTTGCTTTTCGTCACCTTGATACGAGCTAGAAAGTAGGATGTAAGTATAACCACTTGTATCAACTTGAGTGAAGCTTGTGTCAATAGAATTTCTAAAAACATTTTCCTTACCATATCTGTCGACAATCATCTCATAGAAGAGCCAGGCACCATAAGGTTCTTTACTTGTAAATCGATAGTCGTCATACCATCGACAAGTATTAATTTCCGTTTTCTCATAGAAGCTGCGTCCTAAAAGAAACATGATGAGAAGCGCACAGCCCATTATTATAAGGATATTTTTATTGCTCATCCACCGCTATTTATAAATCGATCAAAGGATGGATTCAGTTTTTCAAAAATATCTTTATCAATAGAAGTATTTCCATACCAAACTAATTCGTAGATGCTAGACAACTCTCTAAAGCTTGATATAAATTTTGAACCACTCAGCTCTCTCGAATAGTCTCTGTTTGTTTTTTCTGGACGCCAGTGGATGTGATTGCCTTCTTGAAGCATCTGAAGTACTTTTATAAATTGCATCCTGATGGCAGAGCGATAATCACTAACAGTAATCGCCTTTTTAAATCCATCCATAGCATCTACTTCTTCAATGTCTTCTATGTCTAGCATGTTGATATCTTGATCGTCGATTTTTTTCTCTACTTGAACATTTGAAAATATAAGAAATACAACAACGCCTATAAGGATTAGGATCAATGCATAAGCGATGAAGTTTGCAATTGATCCGTTGAAATTCATTCCAGTCCATGGAGTGGAGTACTCTTCAAAAGATTCGTCATCTATGGAGACTTCGTCCACTTCGTTTTGTTTAAGTCTCCATACTTCCTTGGTTCTATCAAAATCAAGCTCCTGTGTAAGCTCAACAAATTTTTCGGACTGGTCACCCCGGGAAGCTTCACTAAACAAAGTTTCTTCTTCTTGAGAAAAGACATTTGCCGAAAGGCTAAAAAACAATATACTTATCAGATAGATCCTTGACCTCATTCTTCAAAAACGTTTTGGGATTGACCGAATCTCGAGAGCCTCAATTTGAGATCAATGGCTTCTGATTTACATTTGTAAGAGTAGTATGTGTTGCTATAAATAAAATAAACGAGCGGCACCAATAAAAGATTCATTGCTATCATAAGTAAGTAACTGATGAATGTGTTGGTGGAAGTATAGTTGTCAAATAAATTGTGCCATGTTATTAATTCAGTTAAGATATAGGTAAACCAACTTTGAAATAAAATCTGAAAGATCATTAAGAAAACAAAGGTGACCAAGGCGGGACCTAAAAACTGAAAATAGTGTCTGTAACCAAGACCAATATTATAACCAAATTTGTTAGTTCCAATTTTTTGCTTTTCAACTTTCAGATCAATTAAAGCAGGGATGATTTGAATTGGAAAAATTAAAAACAAAATCATTCCCCAAGCTCCTACTAGCGTATAGACTACTGAGAAAATTAGAGTGAGCAGGAAAATATATAAAAAGTGTTGTTTCAGAAATGCCATAATGCCTTCGACATTTTTTCCTTTATTTTTCATAAATAATTCCATATAGCAGATGCTGAAACTTATGAAAATTGCATTCACGATGGGAATAAAGTAATTTCTAGGTTCAAGTAAGTCGAAATTAAAGAGGTTGGCTAAGACATTTGGATCATAATCTTGATAAGTATTAGTTACAGGCATGGTAGCTACAAAAAAGTACAGTAACACCGAGCCTACTAAAATGCAAGGAAGAAGCACTTTGCTAAAATTGTATCCAAAAAAAGATCTAAACTGAGCGAAACCTAAGCTGAGGTTTTCGGAGAATGTTCGATGCTGAAATCGGGTATATTTTAATTCTTCTTCGTGTTGAACTTTCACCTTTGTTTGTTCACCAAAATTGGAAACTTTTTTATTGTAGTAATAGGGATAAAAAACAAACATGGTCAAAACTAGAAGAAATGACAAGGCAATGATCATAACTTTTACAATAGTAGGAAGACCGGTGAGTCGTGTCACAAAAGATTCTAACAAGCCTGCAATTATAAAAAGTGGTACAGTGCCCAATAATATTCTTAGTGCTCGTTTTGATGAAATCTGCATCGAAGTTGAGCGTTTGTAAGTGCCGGGAAAGAGTAGGCCATTGCCTAAAATAATGCCGGCAGCACCAGCAATGATGATCGCAGAAATTTCTATCGCACCATGTATCCATATGGTGAGAAAGGAGGTGAGAAATAATCCTTTGCTGTAGAAAAAATATTGAAATACGCCGACCATAATTCCGTTGTAGACTAGTATATAGACGGTACCAATTCCACCAAGGAGTCCCAACACAAATGCCAGAAATGCAACTTTAATATTGTTGATGGTTATCCCAGCAAACATCCCGATAGCATTCTCATCTTTGTAGACAGCCATGGGGTCTTGTTTGTTGATATTTTCTTCCGTCATATTGATATATCGATCTCCAAGTATAACTCTGGCAAATTCTGGATTTTTGGCAGAGGAAAGTGCACCAATAGACATGGATACAATAAAGATCAAGAAAGAGATCAAAAGGATTTTTCGCTGACGAAATGCCTCTTCAGGTAATATGATACCGAAAAAGTGAGTTATATTTTTGAAACTAAAGCCGGACTTCTTTTTGCCCATGCTGTCAAAAACTTTCTGTGTGAGGTTATTGAGGTAAAGTCTGACAGACCGTTTTGGGTAAAAGGTCCTAGCATAAGATAAGTCGCTGCTTACTTTAACAAATAATTCCTGCAATTTATCCGCATCTTTTTGGGGAAGTTCGAGCAGAAGCTCTAATTCTCTCCACTTTTCTTTATTTTGTTCTATAAATTGCGACTCTGTCATCACCAATAATGTTCTAAATTCTAATTTAACGATTTACTATTTACATTTAGCATGAATACCATAGAAATAGCAACTGCCCACAATATTGTTTTCCGATATGAATTAGCTACTACCATTCAGCGGGTATTGGCATTTGTAGTGGATAGTTTCATTTTATTCGTTTTTGTCATGTTTGTAGGGAATCTTCTTGGCAGTTTTGAGTCCTTTGCATACATCTTTATAACGCTGATTGTAGCATTTTATCATTTGGTATTTGAGGTATTTAACCAAGGGCAGTCACCAGGTAAGATGTTGGTCAAGTTGAGAGTTGTAACTCTGAAAGGTGGGACACCCACTCCTTATGATTATTTATTGAGATGGGTTTTTAGAATGATAGATATTCTAGGTACAATAGGTAGCTTGGCTATTATAAGTATATCAAGTTCAGAAAGGAACCAACGCGTTGGTGATATCTTGGCTCAGACTACAGTTATTTCATTACAAAGTGATCTTGGGATATCACTTGCAAGCCTCAATGATTTTACAAAAGTTGATAATATTAAATATCCTGGTGTAACTAGATATAATGATGACGATATGCTGTTTCTAAAAATAAGCTTAAATCGATACGTTACCAACCCCAATAATAGTAACAAAGAAGTACTACTAACCATCACAGAGAAGCTCGTCAATGACTTGGAGCTACCAAAGTCTACAAATTCAATAGATTTTCTTAAACAAATTCTTGCTGAATACATTGTATTGACACGTTAACTGAATGTGTTTATGGTGGAAAATGGGTGAGTCTTCAGAAAAGATGAAACAAATCACCAATGATTCGCATTAATTAATTGTGAGTTTAAATACATTTTTAATTCATTGGTCTAATTTCTAGGAAATGAGCTCCAAGCTTTAATTAAATATGCCGTACTTTAATGTAGACAAACTTTCATTGGTTTTTCTTTCTTGTGACGACAAATTTTAAAACCAATATACCCATTATGTGGGTGAATTTTCACCATTAGTCAAACCTAAATTATTAGTTAAACTGCTTATAGTTTTTTAGAACATTAATAATTCAAAAAAAATGAAGTTAAAGAATTTAAAAAATGAAACTTGGAGTAAGATTAAACTACCAAGTGCTCACAAGAGCAAAGTTTATTGGGTGTCAAACAAGGCCAGAATCAAGTCCGTTGACAAGAGCACCAAATCAGAGTACCTTCTTAAAATGAAACCAGACCACCATGGTCATCTTAGAGCAACAATTCGACTTGCCAATGGGAAGAACTATGGATTGTGGGTTCACAAGCATGTTGCTGCTAGCTTTGTTAAAAAGCCTTCTAAAAATCACAGCTTAATTATCCATAAAAACTACAAAAGAGACGATAATAAGCTAAAGAACCTGAAATGGGTTACTGAATCAGATCACAGATCCTACATAACTGAAAGGTTGAGAGCCAATGGTCATGTATTTCACAGCAAAGGAGGTTCTTCAAAATTGAAAGCCAACCAAGTGGCTACAATAAAGAAGCAATTGGGATCTGGCAAGAAGACTAAAACATTTTTGGCAAATAAATACGGAGTGTCTTTGACTCAATTAAAAAGAATTGAACGAGGAGAAAATTGGGCACATGTAAAGCCTGCTAAGTAAAGTTTAGTTTTTTGCTAAATAAAAAAAAGGACTACTTGTTTCAAGTAGTCCTTTTTTATTTCTAGCCGACAAAGTCTGAGCTTCCAGACATAGGAGACTTATTTTAATTCTATCTAATGATATTCACCTTTAAAGTATATTGTTGATTATCTGCATCTAGCTTTAATAGATACAAACCTGAACTTATCGAAAGATCAGCTAAGTCAAGTTTTTCACTGTATGAGCCTTGCGACTTAAATTGATTTGTACTTGGAAATTGTGCAACAACCTGTCCTTGTGAGTTTAATAATCTAGCTTTTACTTTTGCAGCTTCTTTTAATTCATATTCAAGAACCAAAAAGTCATCTGCTGGATTTGGATATACATTTGCAATAATTCCATTATCAATAGTTTCTATGCTTGATAGTGTTTTAAATATCGCGGTTAATGTATCAGCTTTAGTCAGGGTAATAGTTGCTTTCCTTTCTTCAGAATTAGGGAAAATGACATTTCCTGCACTACTTTCCCAATGACTAAAAACCCAATCGTCTTCAAATTCATTAAAAACCTTCGCTTTGATTTTGTTTTCCATTCCTCCAAAGTATTCTCCCGACCAAGGGAATGACTCTATGTCTAAAGTATTAAAGTCAATCTCGCCGACGCCCAAGGGTTCTGCCATTAAAGTAATCTCGTAAGGACCATTTAATTCTGAATAACAATCTAGCATTCCATCATCAAGTAGTTCACATCTTTGTCCAATAAAATCTTTAAGGCGAACAACATTTGATTCCCATTCTGCCATTGTTCCTCCCCATCTTTCTATTTGTCTAGGCATTTCTGGTTCGATAACAGCCAACATAGAATCCAAAGTAGTCATCATGTTTTCACAAGTATAAACAGTGTTCATGAGATCGGCATATCTTGAATAGTATAGTTGCTTAAATACTTCGCTTTCGTCCAATAGTTTAAGAAATATTTTCTCATGTTGTCCTACATCATTTGAGTTATAGCCAGAATTATTTGATTGTAATAATGCATTATAAATTTCTTGACAAGTATTATCCCAATCAGAGTCACAACAGTAACCATCTTGCATAATTGTTTCTATAAAAATAGAATCAGTAGCAGGGTACGGGCATGCGCCACTAGCGATGGTTTCGCAATCTTCAGGCTCAGTATCCGTGGGGTCGCCTTCTCCAATATCTACGCCGCCAAAGAATGTGTCCATAAATTCACCAATTTCTTCTAAGTCACATGGGTCAGCGTCTGGGCTGATATTAGGTACGCCACTATAATTGATATAATAGTCAAAGGTTGCATCTAGATCCCAAAGGATATAACCCCACTTCTTATGGTCTCCATCTGGATTGAGTCCTCTCCACCAACCAGTATTGTAGTTTAGCCAGTCAGACGCGACAACATTTAAGTTTACGACCATGTAGTCAATAAGGCTTGTCAAATTGATGCTGTCTTCAACAATTTTGTAATTTTCTTCATCGCCTAAATTATTAGATAAGGCAAAGTTTCTTAATTGGATCCAATCATTTAAAGCTCGAGCACCTCCGTATTCTATATCTGTGTCTCTCCATGTAGATAGGTACTGGATATCGTATTTTCCTTGATTGTAATATTCGTCTGTATAATCGTGATCCACAGGTCTTTCTCTCATTCCATAGACACCCCAATACTGACCATTTAGAAAAACAACAACTCTTTCTACTCGTCGTGTGTCCAATGCCAAACCGCCATCACTTGCTAGCTGCTGCACATATTCATCTCTGATATGTGTGCTTCCTTCATGTGCATTATCATCTATGGCAGGATAATTATCATCACCAGAATTTCTAAACATAAACTTCTGATATTCTTGTCTGTCTGATTCATGAAACAATGGAGCAATCACTGCTTTTGAATAGCCCATTTCATCTCTTGAGACCCAGTCCAAACTTCTATGATCCAAAACCCATGAATCTTGTCCATGGCGGTTTAAACTTCCAAAAGAAGTTGCTTCTCTTTGTTCATTCAAATTGAAATATTCAATCGATCCTATCGGAATCAAAGGACCATCGCCATTTGCAAGTTCAATTACCTGATCTGCGGCTACTGAGAATACAGCCAATGAAAAATCTTCATTGATGAAATAAGTATTGAAATCCATTTTACCAGTTAAGATGGAGGGATCATTGCTAAATGACTGCGCTTTGATGACAGTTGTTTGCGTTACTTCAATAGGTGTCGTATATTCTGGGGAGAGATTTGTCGGGTTGGTTCCATCGATCGTATATCGAAGGGTAGAGTTCGCTTCATTGTTGATAAGGCTTACTACTTGTGTATCATCGTAATAACCAGCTGCAAGATCCATGGAAGGTACTTCAGTATATCTTGGATACATCAGTCCTCCATCGTTGGTCCTTTGATGTGTTGGGTTTGTACAAACCGCCCATTCATCTGCGCCATCAGTGACTCTAGCTCTAGAATGTTCGACCAAAGTTAATTCCATCTGGTAGGATTCTAGTACCGTTCCATTTGGATCAGTTAGTATGACATACTCATCTCCTTTGGTTTGAGCTAATTTAAAGTTGGTGTGGTATTCACCATTGTTTTCAAGATCTCTTCCTGAGCAATAGAAAACCAAGTGTCCATTTCCTGGAATTATTGTTCCAGTAGGGATTTGCCATTTGAGTGGTTTTGATTCTTTATCCGAAAGGAAATACCCACCAATGTTTAGATCATCTTGACTTGTGTTGTACAGTTCAATCCAATCTTCAGTTTTTCCAAAATTGTCAAGGAAACTATTAAGGTTAGATGCTGAGTATTCGTTGATTACAACTTGGGAAAATCCAGGCAGTGTAAAACAAATGAAGAGTAATGTTATTATAATTCTATTCAAAATGTTAGGTATTAAAGTTTATTAATATCGTAGTTTGTAAAATACTACCAAAAGGTAAATATTTAAAACAAGCTTGCCAATTATAGGTTGTCTAGTTTGTATAAATGTGGATTTTTCTAATGGAAATAGGGTATTCATGCCTTTTTCAAGACATTTTAGGCCCGAGTATGGGCGATTATGTGGAGAAGCCATCCAAAGACAGGCAGGTCAGGAGACCTTTCAATTTTATTACGTGAAATGTCTACCGACCCAATGTCGTATGGTTAAGCTAAATCTTCCGGTAATGAAATGGTATTCTCTTTTTTCCTTTTGGTCAGTTATCAAATTGGCATTTTTAAAAAGCGACCAAGTTAAGTCCTTAACTAAACGCCAAATCTATCGAGTCAAAAAAAAAGACCAGTATTGCTACTAGTCTCTCTTCGTTCATGTGATTCGTTGTGTTTTGATTGAATTCTTAATAGTCGAATGCTTGATTTTCAATTGAAGCTTTGATCACTAGGTTGTGATATTCTTCTGATGTTAATCCATCAAGGCAATAGTCAATTGGATTGACGTGCTTACCATTTACTCTTACTTCGTAATGAAGATGTGGTGCTGTACTTAATCCAGTATTACCTACAGTACCAATTTGTTGACCTTTTATTACTTTTTCTCCTTTCTTTACATGCACTTCGGCCATGTGAGCGTAAAGCGTTTCATATCCAAAACCATGATCAATAATTACATTGTTACCATAAGTTCTACTTTTAGTAACCTTCTTTATTGTACCATTTCCAGTAGCTTGGATTGGAGTTCCTTCAGGAGCTGTGAAATCAATTCCTTTATGGATTTTTTTAACCTTGTGTACAGGATGTATTCTGATGCCATACCCAGACAAACGTCTGATATCTCTGGCAAGCTTATCTTCTTGTACAGGTTTGATAGATGGGATAGATGTTAGTTTTTCCTCGCGTTCTACAGCAAGTGTATATATGGTATCTAGAGATTTTCTTTGGATATCCATTTGGGACTTTAACTTGGCTAGTCTGTCCTTTGTACTTGTTATTAGTTCAGTATTGGATGAATACTTTGTGATGTACTTATACTTTTCAGATCCCCCTGTACCACCTTCCCAGATGTTTTCATCAATTGGGTTCAATCCAAAAATTAGTCTGTTTACTTCAGCATCTTTTGATTTAAGGTCGTCAAGGCCTTCTGCTAGCGCATCAAATTCATTGGTAATGGATGCAAAGTGGTGCTCCATTTGATCTAATTCCTTTGAAAGAATTTTTTCTTTTGGTGATGGGAAGTATTTGTTTGATACAGAATAGATAACGAAAGCTCCAATAATTGCGAGAACGGTATAGATGATAAATTGACCAAATCTTTGTTTTGGACTTGCCTGCAGCTTTTCAAACTGTAGTGTTTTTTCGTTGTAGGTATACTTTTCCCGACTCATAGAGTAGTTAACTAAAAAATTATATTGCTACTTTTGTTTAGACAAAATGCAGCGTGGTTTGTAGTGGGAATTACAATGGTGGCAAATGTAATGTAAGAGCTATAAACTGCCAAGCATATCATGATATTTTTTAACAATATATGTCAAATTTTCAAATAAGTAAAACCGTGGGAATCAGTGGATATAGTTCCTATTTTAAAGAATTTAAACAGAATTGTTAAGATAAAATATTTTCATATCTAAATATATTTAATATTTAGATCACTAATAATCAGCGACATGGATGCAAAGAAGATAAGATCAACATTTTTTGAATTTTTTGAGAGTAAAGGACATAAAATAGTGGAGTCAGCCCCTATTGTGCTAAAAAATGACCCTACATTAATGTTTGTAAATGCTGGTATGGTGCCCTTTAAAGACTACTTTATGGGTACTAAAAAGCCAGTTTCAACGAGAATAGCCGACTCACAAAAGTGTTTGCGTGTTTCAGGTAAGCATAATGATCTTGAAGAAGTAGGTCGAGATAGTTATCATCATACGATGTTTGAGATGTTGGGAAATTGGTCTTTTGGTGATTATTTCAAGGAAGAAGCAATAGAATATGCATGGGAGTTATTGACCAAAGTCTATGGAATAGATGAAAACAGGCTATATATCACTGTTTTTGGCGGTGATAGCAATGAGGGGTTGGGAAAAGATGATGAAGCTGCTGATTATTGGAAAAAATGGGTTGCTGAAGATAGGATTCTCTACTGCGGTAAGAAAGACAACTTCTGGGAGATGGGAGATACGGGGCCTTGTGGACCTTGTTCTGAGATACATGTTGATCTTCGTTCTGAGGAAGAAGTAGCGAAAGGAAGTGCGCATCATTTGGTTAACATGGATGATCCTTTGGTTGTAGAGATTTGGAATCTGGTATTCATTCAATTCAACAGAAAAGCAAATGGCTCACTAGATGATCTTCCAGCTAAGCACATAGATACAGGAATGGGTTTTGAAAGACTTGCCATGGCGATGCAGGGTAAGAATTCAAATTATGATACAGATATCTTTTCTCCTTTCATAAGAGGGATTGAGGATAAAACTGGCATTAAGTATACTGGCAAGTTTGACGACAGTTCCAAGACAGATATCGCCATGCGTGTTTTGGTTGATCACATACGAGCAGTAAGTTTTACCATTGCCGATGGAGAGTTGCCTTCCAACACTGGAGCAGGATATGTGATACGACGTATATTGAGAAGAGCAGTACGATATTATTATTCGTTTTTAGATATCAAGGAGCCATACTTGCATACGATGGTTGGGGCCTTGTCTGACGCTTTCGCAAATGTCTTCCCAGAATTAAAAGCACAGACAGGTTTTGTAGCAAAGGTGATTTTAGAAGAAGAAAAATCATTCCTCAATACCTTGGCAGCAGGCTTGAAGCGTCTTGATACTTTAGATCAATCTAGTGGCACCATCACAGGAGCTGATGCATTCGAATTGTATGACACTTATGGATTTCCAATTGACCTGACCATGTTGATAGCTTCTGAGAATGGAGTAAAGGTTGACTTTGAAGGTTTCAAATCAGCTTTGGAAAAGCAAAAAGAAAGAGGAAGAAAAGATGCACAGAGAGAAACAGGTGATTGGGATATAGTGGACAAAGAAACTGAAGTTGATTTTATAGGTTACGATTATTTGACAAGCAAAGGTTCCAAAATTCTTAGAACAAGAACAGTAAAGATAAAAGACAAGGAGCAATTTCATTTGGTCCTCAACAAGACTCCATTTTATGCAGAGGGTGGAGGACAGGTTGGTGATACAGGATACTTGGTGGTCGGTGAAGAAGAAATCAAAGTGCTCAATACTAGAAAGGAAAATGATCTTATTATTCATTATGTAGATCGCCTTCCGGCAAATATGGAAGCTTCAGTTGATGGCTTTGTCAATGAATCAAAAAGGAACCTTACAGAAAATAATCATACGGCAACGCACCTATTGCATGCAGCTTTACGATCTGTTCTTGGGACTCATGTCCAACAAAAAGGATCATTGGTAAAAGATGATTATTTGCGTTTTGATTTTTCTCATTTCCAGAAACTGACCGACGAAGAAATTGAAAAAATAGAGAAGATGGTCAATCAAAAAATACGTAATAATATTAAACTGACAGAGCATAGATCTATCCCAATTAACGAAGCAAAATACGCTGGAGCGATGATGCTGTTTGGAGAAAAGTATGGAGAATACGTACGCATGATTACTTTTGATCCCGATTTCTCAAATGAGCTTTGTGGTGGATGTCACGTATCTGCCACCGGAGAAATTGGATACTTCCGATTGAAGAGTGAATCAGCTATTGCTGCGGGAGTAAGAAGAATAGAGGCAGTTACTGCCAATGCTGCCGAAAAAATGATCAACGAAGAGCGTCACGAACTTGCTAATATCAAATCACTTTTCAAAAATCCTAAGAATACTTTTCGAGTAGTTTCAGATCTGCAAGAAGAAAATAAAAAATTATCAAAGCAACTTGAGTCATTTAAGTTGCAAGCTGCAAGTTCGATGCAAAAAGATTTGATAGAGCAATTTGAAGATATAAATGGGGTCAATGTCCTGATGAAAGAAATCGTAATGGATGATGCCAAAATAGCAAAGACCCTCATTACCAACTTAGAAAAATCCAAAGGCAATGCTGTGATTTTACTCGGTGTAAAGTCTGGTCCTAAGGTACAGTTGATGTTGCAGATAAGCAAGGATGTAATTGCTTCTAAAGGACTACATGCAGGCAAGATTATAAAAGACCTTGCAAAGCATATCAATGGTGGAGGAGGAGGACAAGATTTCTTCGCTTCGGCTGGAGGGACGGATGCCGGTGGGATTGGAAAAGCAATAGAAGAGTTAAGGGCGATGATTTGATATTGCAAGAATTATCTTTCTAAAGCAGACGAGAATCGATAGCTCTGTATATTGGTAACTTGCATATACATAAATAGGTTTAGCTATGTGCAATTATGCAAGCATATATAAAATGATTAAAGCTCTAGTTAGCACTATTGAATAACAATTTTGTGATTCGTGGTACACCCATTTTGATTTATTACCAAAAAGTATATACCTGGTTTTAGGCTTGATGTATCCAATGATATATTGCCTCCGTCACAATACTTATTTATAAGCTGTTTTCCTTCAACGGTTAAAAGCTGAGCTTGGGTTCTTGTGTTAATGCCTTTGCCCATTTCAATATTAATAAATTCACTTGTCGGATTTGGGAATATTTTAATATGCTCATCAAATTTTTTGTCATTTACGGAAGTGGTCATACACGCAGAAGTTGTTTCATCAATCAAACAAAGTGTAGGATCTTTATCGCCATAATAATATTCTCCGTTCGCTTCATCCAGATAACAAGAAAATTCAGAGCCGGCGTCGGGTGCAAATAATGGGCTTCCAGCCTTATGATATCCTGTCACTTTACTGCCCAAGCCATCTAGCCAAATATCGAGATGTCCATCGTAGGTGCTTTCCATGGTTATTCGTTTCCGTTCTTCTCCAATGGCAAATTCTGTGTCGACCTCTGTTACAATAAATTCTCCCCAAAGTCCACTTACGGTATCTCCAAGTTCCACGCTGTAATCATAGAGCAGAAAGGGTAAAGAATTATCTAACAAACTAAATTTAAAAAAGACGGAATCACCTTCTATACGACGACCTGCATTTTCATTTACAAAATTGCCTTCAGTAATTCGTATTCTTTCAAACCAATATTCAGTTGATATTTCTACAGAATCGCCACAAGCTTCTAATAAAGTAAAATTTGGACCTGCGATGGTCGTCTCATAGGAACCCCATTTTTCTTGAGATAAAATATAAGACGAGCAAAAGCAAATTATTATTAGGGTTAGAAATGTGTTCTTCATGATAACAGTCTTTTTATATAATATGTATTATTGGTATTAAACGTTCCTTACTTATGTAATCGTCACTTTTTGTCTTATGGTTGGAGAAGCATAAGTATTTAATACAAGTAGGGCCTCAATTATATTGTAATTTTATTCTTTTTCTTTCAGTATTTCTCTTTCAAGTAATTCATCTCCTTTTGTATTTTGTAATTTTTGATACTCTACAACTTTATTTTATTAAGAATAAATCCTTACTATTAGTGATATTTATAATGTAGTTTAAGTCTTTGAACTTTAAGCTTAAGTCTTTCATCTTACTTCTTGTTTTAATAAATGAAATACACAAATCAATTAATCCTATTAGCTCTCATCATTGGCGCTAGCCTGAGGATTACTGTGTATCTTCAAAATCGGTCTTTTATCATTGATGAGGCAAATCTTGCCCGGAATATTGTTGAGAAAAACTACAGCGATTTTTTTAAACCACTGGACTACGAACAATATGCTCCGCCTGTTCTTTCTTGTGCATTGAAGTCGGCAATAAAATTGGGCGGGATCAATGAATATAGTCTCACTTTTTTATCACTACTGGCAGGAATTGGGACTTTAATTTTACTATTTTTAGTTGGACGAGAAATAGGGATAAAGGATGTTCCTCTGTTGTACATGATATTGCTTTTTTCATTTAGCATCATGGCGATACGTTATAGTACGGAGCTGAAGCAATACAGTTTGGATGCATTTCTGTGCTTGCTTTTTGTTTATTGGTTTTTACGGAGAAGAGAGCTTGAGTTTGCTTTTAGCTATTCTTTGCAATTAACTATTTTTGGTAGTCTTGCGATATGGACAAGCATGCCGATTGTTTTTGTCTTGGCTGCAATAGGTGTTCAGTTGTTGATTCGGTATTTTCAAAAGAAGGATTTCAGTTTTCCATTCTTGATTATGATAGGCGTTTCTTGGTTGGTATCCTTTGGGATATATTATTTTACAATTCTGAAAACGGATGCAGGAAGTGATTATCTGCAGAATTTTCATGGTGAATACTTTTTCGATTTGCTTCCCTTTAGCAAAGCTTCAATAGAAACGGATGTCAATTTGATATTGGGCTTATTTAGGTCGATGACGGATAAGACGGTAATTTCCTTAGCGGGGTGTTCTTTGTTTTTTGGTGTTGGGGTTTATCAACTTGTGAAGCGGAAAAAAGCAGTGGCAGCGATACTGCTATTGCCCTTTGTATTTTGTTTGATGGCTTCTCATTTAAATATGTATTCCTTATTGTCAAGATTGACTTTATTTCTTATTCCGATGTTAACTTTGGTTTTTATCTATGGTTTCTCTTGGGCTTGGACTCGGTCAAACAAATACTTAAAAGTTCTCCTGCTTGCGTTTGCAATTTTGACCATCATAAATAAAAAAGGATATGAGCATTTTAGGAAGCCAATGGAATTTGAAGATGCAAAAACCAACCTAGACTTTATGAAGCAAAATAATAAAGTACGGGAAACAGTTTTTGTGCATCATAGTGCTGTTCCAGCTTTCTTGTTTTACAACGATATGCATGATGATGCTTATGGTTTTAAGAATTATCGCTTAGGCAAATGGGAAGACCTCGCAGGAAATGTCATTGAGAAAAATCCCAACATAGTGTCAGGTGATTTGTTTTGGCTGTTTTTTTCACACACTGAACCAGAATCTAGGCTGGAAAAAGATTTTAAATCGGTCAACACATTTGCTGTAAAGCTAAAAGAGCAAAGAGCCATCCAATCTATTGTGCAACAATATCGGAAGAATTAGTTTTGCTTAAGAACTTGTAAGGTTGAATCTAGACTTGCTTCTGTAAACGATCCACCCTTAGCAGGTTTTACATTTCTCAATTCTGTAATCCTGGATTCATCAATAGAGTAGGGAGCAGAAGTAAATGCATTTCTTACGAAGTGCAGAATGTCCTTTATATCCTTGTCGTTCAATTCATCATTTTCATTGAGCCCTGCCATCTCCCCAGTGTAATGATGAAGTACGCCATTCATTTTTATAGGACCGCTCAAGCCATGTAAAGTAATCAGAATCAGTTTGTCCTCTTCCCCTGACACGTAGTCTGAATTAATTAAACTTGGAGCGAGCCTTTCAATTCCTTCTCCATCAATGCCATGGCAAGGCCCACAGAATGTTCGATATAATTTCATTCCAACGGTCCGTCTATCAACAAGATCTAAGTTTTTATTGTAGTAGTAAACTGGCTTATTGTTTTTTCTCCTTTCCTCTGCTTTTTGCAGTTCCTCTTTGAAGAGGATAATGCTTGAGTCTTTTGCTTCATTGACATTTTCCAAAAAGAAACTCTGATGTTCCAAATTGTCAGCAACAATCCCCTCAATAAGTTTTGGTGCTGACTTGGTCCTTTTTAAAATAGTAAGATAGAAGTCAAGTAATTCCTCCTTATCAAACAAGTTGAGACTGCTTGCATGATGTGCAATGAGTAAGTCTAAATCTGGTCTATCTTTTTTCAACAAGTTTTTGACGATTAAACTTAGGTATTCTTTATTCTGAACAGTCATTTGCGTAAGCAGATGAAAAGAATGATATGCGACATGAGGCATGTCTTTTTCTAGCAGAGGAATCAAGTCGCTCTCAGATAGCAAGTCCAAGCCTTCCAAGGTCCAAATACTATGTAGCAATTTAATTTCTGAAGTTTCAGTTTTTATTTTTTCTTTTAGCGCTTGCGCAAATTCCTTTTTGTTTTCAGAAACGATATAATGTTGGGCCTTGTCTCTCAGAAAGGCATTCTCGCCAAAGAGAAATGAAATTGGGTCAGTAGATATATCAAAAGACAAATTAGTTGTCGTGGAGTCTTTTGGCGAAAGCCTTAGGATTCTTCCCATCTCATAGATGGTGTCCAATTTTTTTCCAAGAAGTTCTTCTCTCAGATAAGAGGTCATGTATGCTTTGTGTTGAATGATGCCTCGGTGCATATCTACGATGTAAATATTCCCGTCAGGCCCAACTTTAAGATCAACCGGACGGAAGCCTTCGTCTAAGGTGATCAAGTATTCAGCGTCAGTCGATGTAGCTTTGGCCGATTTTGTAAACTTATCATCCTTTATATTCAATTTCTTAATGGCGTTAATTTCTGGCAAACAAATGAATGCCGCGTTGCTCCACGCTTCAAAATTCTTGTCTCGAAAAAATAAGGGGGAGCATGCAGAAGTTGTATGTGTCAGTAGACCATCAGCATCCAAGACCCCATCTTGATATCCACGATTTACTGAAGTAGCTTGGATGGGGTAGACTTTTTGGTCTTCTGTTATTATCTGATTATTATTTTTTCCGAGCTTCATATACTTGTTTGAGAAAAGCGCGTTAGGAATTACTTCGTCTGCAGCAATTAGAGTAGAGTTGTTGTTGTAAATCAATCGACCAAAGTTATCTTTTGTCATTCCCCATTGTCCTCTGGGTGCAGTAAATTCTTTGATCCACTTACCTTTCATTTTTCGATATCGCACATTGGAAGAACTACTGTAAATCCAATTGTCCATGTTGAGTGTAAGAGAACTTGGTTTATGTTCGACATTGCCATCGATGGCGTAGGTGGAATCGATTAATGTTTTTTTGCCTGGGCTATTGTTGTTGATTTCTACATGCCAAAGGTTTGGCGGTTCGGAGTACACCAATCCACCATATGCATGAAGAATAGATCTTGGTAAAGTTAGTTTGTTGAGAAAGATCTCGGATTTTTCAAAATAGCCATCGCCATCTACATCAGAGAGAATTTTAATTCTATTGTTTTTTGTTTCCTCTTCACTGCCTTCAATATTGGGCATGTATGAAGTCATTTCAACCACCCAGATTCTTCCTTTGTCGTCAAAGTCGATGCTTACAGGGGCATTGACAAGGGGTTCCTTGGAGATTAATTCTAGTTTGACATCATTTGGAATTTGAAATCCAAGATCTGTGGGCTCTTCTTTAGGTTCAAGAGTTTCTTTACATGAAGTAAATAAGCAAAAAATGCAGGCTAGGAAAATTAATCTCATGCTTCAAGATACAATAGAATTTGAATTTTGTAAATTCGATAATGCACAAATTATTAGTATTACTCGTATTGATCAATTTTACTTGCAATAAGGAAGAGGTTGAATCAGATCAGATTGTAGGTCAAGTTCAAGGAATAAATCTATTAGAGGATGAAACATTATCGCTTTTTGTCAAAAAAGGAGGAACTGCGGAGTATGTTTTGGAAGATGGAGTATTGACCGGAATTGCAGATAAAGATATTCCCAATACTTTTCTTACTACCAAGGAGCAATATGAAGACTTTGTATTGAGTTTTTCGGTCAAAGTTGATCCTAGATTAAATTCTGGAGTGCAAATTAGAAGCTTGCCATTCATGGATGATAATGGATATGAAATGCTAACAGGATATCAAGTAGAAATTGATCCGAGTGAGCGAGCATGGAGCGGAGGTATTTATGAAGAACGTGGCAGAGGCTGGATTGGAAATCTTGCAGACAACCCTAAAGGCAGAAAGGCATTTAAAAATGGCGAGTGGAACGAGTACTTTGTTGTGGCCAAAGGAAAACAGATTCAAGTTTGGGTCAATGGAATATGTACCGTTAATTTATTAGATAGCTTGGGTACACAGGGGCATATTGGATTTCAAGTTCATGCTATTTATGATGACGAGCATGTTGGTGCAACAGTGCAATGGAAGGATGTTTTATTTTACCCAAACCCAACTTTTAGTCGTATGCTCAGCCAAGAAGAAAAAGCCTTGGAGATCAATTTGTTGCCAAATCAATTAAGTGATTATGAAAAAAAAGCAGGATGGCAATTGTATGATATTAGAAAGGATGCACGTCCTCAAGGTGAATTGCGAAATTGGTTCCTTGGTGAAAATTGTCTTTGTGCAGAAGGAGAAAATATGGCAGACTTAAAATTGCCTAGGCCGGGCGATAAGTTTGAAGTGAAATTTGAATATACGATAGAGAAGAGTGGTTCTGCATTATTTGTCTATGAGCAAGATGTAAATAGAAATGACGGTAATAATTTTGTTTTGGCTGACGATAAAAATTTGCCGGAAGGAACAAACGAAAATCAGAAAGCAGGATCAATAGATGGGAAGCATGCTGCAAGTAATCTATCAACACCAGGCAAAGGAAAAGCCTTGAGGTCAAATACGCAATGGTCGCAGGCAAAGGTGAAAGTCACAGAAAGAAGACTCCAGCATTGGTTAAATCAAAATCTCGTTATTGAATTGGATTCTGGATTTGTGAACGAAGCGGAATTTCCAACTTTAATGAAATTTGTAAACAGTGGATCGGAGGTATGTGTGAGGAGTATAAAATATCGGGGGCTGAATTATTGACTTGTGTCTGCTACTTACGTCTGCAATGGGAGACTTCAGCGTCTGGAATAAATCCAAGTAACAAAAATAGACGTATATATCCCATAAGGAACATGAAGTCATGTTAACTATAACAATAATAAGCCATAAATGACACATTTGAAGATGCCACTATACCTATTAGCAATCATTTTACTTTGCTTTTCTAATTCATGCTCAAAAATGGAGCCTATTGATCCTATCGTTGATCCAATGGAGGAAGAAGAGATGGTCGAGCCAACAACATACAGTTACTTGGCGTTGGGAGACTCTTATACTATCGGTCAAGGCGTGGCTGTGGATGATCGCTGGCCAATCCAACTACAAAGTAGATTATTGACGGATAGTGTAATGGTAGACTCCGTTAAAATCATTGCGCAGACTGGATGGACTACAACTAATTTATTAAATGCGATTGAACAAGATGACCCAGATCAACATGATATTGTTTCTCTCTTGATTGGAGTGAATAACCAATTTCAAGGTAAACCATTTTCATTGTTTGAGGAAGAGTTGATAGAATTGTTGGACATAGCGGAATCACTTTCAATCAATGGAAGAGACGGTGTTTTTGTGGTATCGATTCCTGATTATGGAGTGACGCCATTTGGTGCCAACAATGCTGAGCAAATAGCAGAAGAACTAGATAATTACAATCAATATACTAAGGAGCAGTGTGAAGTAAGATCTATTCCTTATATAGATATAACTGAGTTGTCGCGTATGTTGGGTGCTGATAATGGTGCTTTGGCTAGTGACAATTTGCATCCGAGTGCTTATCAATATTCACAATGGGTGAGTGAAATTCTTCCTGCGATTACACAATTGTTTGAGTAGTAGTAAGCTATTACTCTTGAGGAAATTTAATGTTAAAAGAGATTTAATATTGCGTTCGTAAAACTCTTTTTTAAATCTTTAGCTATTAATATAATTATAAATTTCTTCCAATGAATATTTGCAGAATACTTCCATTCGTGCTCTTCTTATTTTTCTTTAATCAAAATCTAGATGCTCAGTGCTCAGGTATTATCTGTCCTGATGATTTATCTGTTGAAATAGATACACCCTGCGACGAAACCAATTCAGATATTGAAACTGTTACTGGGTTTCCAAATGATCCAGCTGGAAGCGCTTTTTTCGATGAAGTAACCTACTTGTCTGCTCCTGGAAGTAATGGGGTAGACGGGAGTTGTTTGGGGGATGAAGAATACGAGTATATAGATGCAAGTTTAGATATAAGTTTTGATTGCGTTGGAGATGGTTATTATGCATCATTTGATAGAACTTGGTCAGTATATACCGCAGGAGGAACTTTTATTGATGATTGTTTCCAAATTATTTTTCTTATCGACATTGCTGAGCCAGTCGACCAAATTGATTTGGTAAGTTTCTTTGAAGGCCAAGATCCCATGGGAAACAATTGGGATAACCTAATTCTTGAATGTCCAGATGCTGTGTTTTGGGATGAGCCGAATTTAGGTTTAGATGTAACAGATAATTGTTCTTCTGGTGTTGGAATTGCAATGACGAGTAATATCCAACCAGGTGATCAATTATCTGATGGCTTAAATATTATTGAATATGAATTTACAGATGGCTGTGGCAACGTCCTTTCTATCGAATGGGATATTAATGTTATTTGTATTGCGCCATGTATGGGTGCACCATTGTTTGAAGATTGTAACGATCCTCCAGTCGAATGTGATTTGGATGTGATTAATGGCTTTATGTCTTGTACTCCAGAATATAATGGTGGTACATTTGGTCCAATGTGCAATGGTGAAGGCAACATTGAGAATGCCTCATATTTTTCTTTTGTTGCAGGTTCAAGTGATATAACAATAACAATTGGAGTTTCAGATTGCATCAATGGAATAGGTATTCAAGCAAATGTTGTTGATCCATGTACTCCGAATAACTGTTATGGTGACAATGGGGCAGCTTGTTTTTTAAGTCAATTTACGTTTGAAGCTACAGGTCTAACTATTGGAAATGTTTATCAATTGGTGGTTGACGGATGCAGTGGGGATGAATGTGCCTATACTATTACAATAGATAGTGCTCCTCCATTTGAGCTTATTGATCCAGATGATCCAATCGTAGAATCAAGCATCAGTGGTTGTGATATTGATGCTAATAATATTGAGATTTGTCCCGGAACTGAGTTAACTTTTTATCCTGATAATTATGCGGATGCGGAGTTTTTCTTGTGCTGGGCTATTGACAACAATAATGGAGTTGTTGTTTTAAATAATGACACCAATTGCAACATTGCAGCCACAGGTTCCACTTTTACATGTTCTGCAGATTACTCTACCTGTGGTGACCTTCAGTTGGAGTTTAACCAAGCTGGGACTTATGAATTATGTTTGGTCGAAATAGATAACGGTTGCGACAATCTTTCACCAAACAACTATTGCTACACAATAACTGTGCAAGATGTACCTGATGTTGATTGGGGTGTATATGATGTGTGTGAAGAGGATGTTTCATTTTTTACGCCTCCGCCTCATCCTGTTACAGGAGAGCAATGGATAGGCCCGACAGGGTCTAATTTAGTGCAAGGATTTAATGTTTTTGAAATTGAAGATGATTGTGAGTGTGAGTATAGTCAGTTGCTTACCTTAAATATTTTGCCTGCTGAGCCAACGATTGATTATGAGTATGATGTTTGTAGTTATGAGTTTGAAGATTTTGTGGATCCAATTCATGGTCTAAGCTATGATGATCTTCTGCCTTTTCAAATTCCGAACACCAATAATTTTGAATTGGTATTTATTGATGGAGGTTCAAGTCAAATAGATTGGGAAGGAAATACTTGTGATGTTTTTGCCAATTATTCTTTCGATGTATACGATATTTCTGGAAGCATCCTTCAAACTGAAGGATCTGCTTGTAATAATAATTTATCTTTTGAAATAGATGATTCTAGCTTTCCAACTTTTATGAATGAGGCAGATATTTCTTACTCTTGGTTTTTAGATAATAACATAATTGGTTTATCGCCTGTTTTGTCCATCAATTCGCCAGGGCAATATTCATTAATCTTGACCTACGTTATGGCTTCTGGCGAAACATGTAGTTTTACAGTTGATGCCATTGATATTTCTTTAACTGGAGGTGCTCCAGTTGCTCCCACCTTCACACAAAATCCTGCCTCAACTTGTTTGGATAACTTGAGTGATATTGTCTATGCAGTCGTACCAAGTTCGTCAAGCTTTTTTAGTTGGAGTGTAATCAATGGTATCATCACCAGTGGTGAAGGAACAAATCAAATAAGCATAGATATTGTCGATCCTACCTTGCCAACAGAAATAAGTGTGTTTAGTAGTACACCAGGTTGTGGAGATAGTCCAGTTGCAACTCAGACCTTGCTAGTTTTGCCCAATCCCGTGATTGCACTAAATAATTCATTGGTAGCTGATGTTGATGAAACCGTTACGATTGAATCAACAATTTTATCAGGTAATCCTGTTCAATATAATTGGTTTGTCCCAGCATCAAACGCAAGCTTTCCAATTCCAAATAATACACTTTCAAGTTTGCCAATTAGTTGGGATGCACCAGGAACATATATAGTCGAATTGACAATTGTAGATAGTAATGGGTGTGTATCAAACACGGCTCAGACAACAATCACCGTAGGCTCTGAAATGGATTGTCAATTGCAGGATGAGAATGATACAAATTTTGGACTTGATCGCTTGAATTGGAATAATGGGAATACTTCAATTCATAGTGAAGGGGCTGCCATGAATTTCGATCTAACCATTGATACTTTTGGAGTCTGTTCAAAAATAACAGAGGTGACCATTGATGTAAATATAAATAATATAGATACCAGTATGTTGGGTGATACATGTGAGGTTCCACAATATTTCCTCAACATATACATTGATGATGTTTTGCCTTTTGAACCAGCAAGTATAGATGCAAATGTACTAGTAGGTCAATTTCAAGAAACCGAATATCAGAACCTTTCTGGAAGTTATACTTTTACCTGTGAGAATATAGATATTCCGTTCGATGGACAGGTAGGGGTGGATATCATACCAGTATCTAATGTTGGAATATGTGATGATTCCCAAGAATTGTTATCAAATAATCTTATTATCTTAGACTATGATGTTTGTTTGAGAGAAGTAGTGGAAGAAAATCAACCTGCAACTATAATTATAGATTCAGAGAACACAAGTTTTTGCATAGATGACTCTTTAGAATTGTCAGAGATTGGAGCAAATAATGTTTTATGGAATTGGTCGGGACCAAATGGCTTTACGTCTAATAATCAATCGATTACTCAAGACTTAACAGATCCTGCTGATTTTGGAGTTTATTCTGTATCAGTAACAGACAATCAGGGATGTACAGGTTCTCGATCAATTACTATAAGTCAGTTGCCTACACCTGATGTAAATGTCACTGCACTAGAGGTGGAAGTTTGTGTAGGACAAGATATTGTGCTGGCTGAAAATGGTGGTGATGCAACCATGTGGAATTGGTTTGGTCCTAATGGTTACATTCATAGCTTACAAAATATAACAGTAGAAACTAGCTCAGCGGATGATTTTGGAACCTATACCGTTAATATCATTGATGCAAATGGTTGCACGAACACTGCGACAATCGAGATAATGGAATTGAAGTTGGAGATTGATGTTACAGCCCAACAAACTGAAGTTTGTATCGGTCAAGATATATTCTTAGAAGAAAATGGAGGAGTAGGAGAAAATTGGGCTTGGGAAGGCCCTAATGGTTTTTCATCAACTGAAGAGGATCCTATCATTATTAATAGTACTTCTAGTAATTTTGGTATTTACACAGTCACCGTTTCAGATTCTGAAGCTTGTAGTAACGTAGCTTCAGTGACCATTATAGAAAGTGTAGCTCCAAGTATGAATGTTTCAGCTGCAGAGACAAATGTTTGTTTTGGAGATGATATTGAATTAGTCGAAAATGGGGGTGCAGCAGTAAGTTGGAATTGGATTGGTCCTAATTCTTTCAATTCAATGGATCAATCACCAATTATTTTTGATATTAGTCCTGATAATGTAGGTAACTACAGTGTCACCATTACAGATGTAAATGGATGTACAAATTCTGATACGATTTTTATAGCAGGTATTGAAAATCCAACTGCTTGTTTTGAAGGTTCTGGAAATTTGTGTGAAAATACTTGTAGCGATGTTATTATTACTTTTGATATCACGCCTGCCAATTCTAATCTATATGTAGAATTAGAATTTCTAGGAACAAGTATACCAAATTATCTTCTTGTTGGAGTTACAAATGGTGAAAGCATTGGAGTTTGTTCTGATGCTTCCGCTACCAGCGTCTCCTTTGATGGGACAAATTTGATTTTACCTACGCAAGATTTACCTAATAATACAGCGATTGAAATCGGAATAGTTAGTGTCTATGATCCCTACGTTCCAACTTGTTTAGGACAGCTAGGTGCTTCTTGTTTTATTGGTTTAAACTTTTTTCTTTCTAATCCGGTAAATGTCGATCCTCCAGTATTTGTTGAAAACCCTTCTTCTGTTTGTGGTGATGAACTTGCTGACTTAGTCATTGCTGTAGAACCAATTGCAAGTAGCACATTTAACTGGACTATCGTCAACGGTGAAGTCACAAGTGGACAAGGGACTGAGCAGATCACATTGGCCATTGATGATCCAAGTATGCCCATAGAAATCGCAGTATTTAGCTCAGATCTAAATTGTGGAAGTAGCCAAGCTGCGACGCATACTCTTGAGGTATTGGCTTCCCCAGTGGTAGAATTAGTAAATGTGCTTGAAGCAAAAATCGATGAAACCATTGTCATTGAATCTAATGTATTGCTTGGTGAAGCAGCTGAATATGTTTGGACAGTACCAGCAAGCAACGCAACTTATCCAATCGCCAATAGTACTTTGGAAGACCTACCTATCAGCTGGGATGCAGAAGGAATGTACCTAGTTGAATTGAGTATCATTGATGCAAATGGTTGTATTTCATCAATAGTCCAAACAATCATTGATGTGATGATAGTCTCTATCGAGGATGTGTATGATACAAGTCAATATCAAATTTTTCCAAATCCATTTTCCAACCAATTTGAAATTCAAGGAATTGAAAAGGAAGTAAAAATTGAAATTTATGACACTTCTGGTAAATGGCTTGAGTCTCAAAAAATTTCTAAAACAAACTCAAGTATTGGAATGGAAAAATATGCAAATGGGATTTATTTTATTAGAATTAATGATGGGAAGCAAGTTGATGTATTGCAGAAATTGGTAAAGATATGAGGTATTGAAATCAACTCTATCCAGTTAATACAATAAATCTGATTATTCAGTAATATCTTTGCCCTATGAAATTAGTTTTGGTAATTGTAATGTTTGGTTCGTTTAATCTATTGGCTCAGACCAATGATATTCGCATGTTTATTTTTGGTAATAGTCTTGTGCATCATGAATTTCAGGTTAATCCTACACCTTCAGATGAAACATCGGTTCCTCATTGGCTTCATTTCTTATCTGAGGCAGGAGAGAATAGCTTGGAGGTGGCTGGACAATATGGATTTCTTCCCCAGCATGCCAATCTTCCTCCATTTTCACAGTGGGGTTTTGATTTTGCATTGCCAGCTTGGGATTCAGACAATGTATCATTTGCGGAAGCGAACTTTAGTCATATCTTAATAACACCAGGAAATTTTATCCAATGGCAAGACCCAGATGTGAACTATCCATATGAAAGTATAAGTCCTGTCAGTGCCTCCAATAGTGTTGTAGAGTGGTGCGCTGCTCAGGAGGATGGCTTGAATTTTTACATCTACGAAGGTTGGCCGGAAATGGCGCCGTATTTAAATGCTGGATTCCCACCAACCGACGATGAATGGGATAGATTTAATGAATTTCTACAAACGGATTATGTTGATTGGTTTGATCAGTATCATGGAATGGTGATGGAGGCGAATCCTGATGAATGTTTAAGAATTATTCCAGTGGCTAGATTGATTAGCCGATTGCTTCAGCAGGAACCTTATGATCAGATTGCGATTGAACAATTGTATGAAGATGATGCACCTCATGGGCGACCAAGTATTTACTTTCTTGCATCGATGATTACCTACATGGCTATGTATGAAGAGGAGGTCCCTTTGGATTATATGGCTAATGAATTTATTGATCCAATCATTATTGATAACTACGCAGCTATAAATTCATTTTTCTGGAATGAGCTTTTGAATTTTAATGATGAAAATGAAAATACTAAGGTCTTTTGTAAGCTAAATGTCGCAGTTGATGAATCCGCATCAGATGCATCGCCAGTTACTTTGCATCCAAATCCATTCGGTCAAAGTTTTTATATCCAAAATAAAGAAGAAGAACTCCTAGTTAAAATATTTAATGGTGCGGGTAAAATGATACGTACTGAAATATTAAAAGCAGGGGAGACTAAATTTGATTTGACTGGCTATGAAGATGGGATTTTCTTTTTAAAAACTGTTGATAGAAAAGGACAAATTTTAGAATTCAAGAAGCTTGTAAAAATCTCAAATTAATATTTTTTATCTTTGTTTTTAATAAAACGATACGAGTATGGCTGATTTACCAAAAGACTATCTAAAATTCTTTAAGGATCTCTCAAAAAATAACCACAAGGACTGGTTTCAGGAGAATAAAAAAAGATATGTATCAGAAGTGCGCGAGCCTATGATTGCGCTTGTTAAAGAAGTCTCGGAGTTGATGCAAAAGCGTGATCCAGAAATGAAAGTTATCCCAGCTAAGTGCTTATCAAGGATCAATCGCGACATTCGATTTTCCAAGGACAAGACACCTTACAATATTCACATGCATGCGCATATTTCCAAGGGCTCAAAAGAAGACCCTATTCCAGGAATTGCTTTTCGTTTTGGTCCCGAGTATGCTGGAATTATGGGAGGTTTTTATAATCCAAACAAAGAAAGATTACTAGCCTTACGGCAAACGATTGCTTCTGATCTAAAAACATTCCAAAAACTCGTTAAGAATAAAAAGTTTGTTGATAAATTTGGCACAATCCAAGGGGATGCGCTCAAAAGAATACCAAAAGAATTTCAAGAAGTATACGAAAAGGAGCCTTTGATCGCAAACAAGCAATTCTACTATGTGAAAAAACTTAAGCCTAGTTTTGCCAACGAGAAAAACCTTGCAAAAACAATTGTTGATTATTGGTTGGCAGCAAAACCTATAAATGAATTTTTATCTTGATGAATAATCCTACCTCAAAGCAGATTGCTCTACACATGAAGGAGCTTTACTATGGTAAAAATTGGACTTGGTCCAATATGGAAGATGCCTTGCAGGGAGTTGATTGGAAAATGGCTGCTACAAAAATCGAATCTATCAATACCATTGTAGTTCTGGTTTATCATATAAATTACTACCTCAGTCAACAAGTAAAAGTTTTCAAAGGTGGTCCATTGGAAGGTAGTGATGAGTTAAGTTTTGAGGCTCCAGAAATATTGTCAGAAAAGGATTGGCAAGCATTGAAAAAATCCTGTAATCGTAAAGCTGATGAGTGGATAAAACTTGTTGCACAGTTAGATGATAAAATTTTGCCGACTACTTTTGTTGATAAAAAATATGGAAGCTACTATCGGAATTTAATGGGAGCAGTGGAGCATGCACATTATCATTTGGGACAGATTGTGATATTGAAGAAGTTGTTGAAAAAGGGATAAGATCAAATTATAAATAGTTTTCTGTTAACATTTACTTATATTTTTAGTAAATAAATTTAAAGATATCCTGAGCTATCTTTAGCCTGCCAAAACAACTTGCGATGAAATTCCTTTCTGCTCTTATCAAGGTCAGTGCTCTATGTATGATTTTCTATGTGCTATCCTGTGGAAGTACAAAGCCTTCTCTTGATACAACCTCCCATTTGAATTTGCCTGCAGTCAAAGATGAAAAAGAGCCTGAGTTAGATTTTAACTTCAAGCCTATTGGGTTGCTAAATGATGAATCATCAAATGCTTATCCTTTTATTAATTATGGAACTGTAGCAAGTACAGATACCTTATATGATGAGCTTTGGAAATTAGATATTTTTCCAGAAATGGAATCCTTGACTCATCCTGCTAGGATTGAATATAATGAGCAAGCAAATGTTTTTACAACTTCAGGTCACTTTAAAATCCTTGATTCTGCCTTTAATGTTGTGTACGAATTGACAGACCATATGGGTACTGAAGTTCACCATTTGGACACAGAGCCTATCGCAGTAGTATCTGATCAGATAAACATAAGTTTTATACATTTAAAGACCTTCGAATTACTAAATAGATATAATTTATACCACAAGGATGAATTTGTTTGGTCATCAAATGCAGATGAATTTTGCCTCATTTGGAAGAAGAAAGACTCACTGTATGTTCATTCTTTTCAAGGGGTGGATATTATGAGGAGAGATACAATAAAAATGAATGCTCCTGTAACAAAACACACATACAGTTACTCCCTAAGACATCAGCATTTTGTTGGATCCCACTATAACACTTTACACATTGAAGATTTTAAGACTGGTGCCATTAATTCAAAAGAGCTTAGTAGTAAAATTGGCTTTATAAAGTTTGTCAACAATGATCAACATCTTCTCATTGAAAGGGGATATGCAAAAGGAGAGTTAATGGAATTGTATACTTATCCAGAATTGGAATTGATAAGGTCCTTAACTTTTGAATCTTACGGAATCAAGGTTGTAGAAACGGAAGAGTGTTTGGGATTTTTTAGTGCTGAAAATGCCGGAGTCCTGATAAATTACGAGGGTGAGGAGATATATAAAGGTCCTGGAGATAGTGAATGGGCTTTTGGGTATTTTGAAGGAAAAGCAATTAGGACAATAAGAAAAGGAATGATCTTGAATTTGGTCTCGACAGATGTAAAAACCTTGGAAGATAAAGTGCTTAATACTTTTTGTAAGTCAAGTATTAAACTTGATGGCTTTATGAATGACGATAAAACCCTAGTGTACAGATTTGGGCAGCAAATGTTTTATTATAATCTTGATGATAATGTGTTGAATGAGGTGCCTAATTTTAAAGTAGGTAGGATTATGACTCGCATGGCACTAGATCCTTTTTCAAACAGACTTAGTTATCAGGATGTCAGGAAGCCTAATGAATTTTATGTTTTAAATATTGAAGATGGAACTAAGTCTACCTATAATTTTAATGGAGGCGCTATTTTGTTTACTAGTCACAAAGACACTGTAATTGGGGTAGGGTTGAATGCTATATATAAATATAATTTGAACACACAAGAGACTGATACTTTAAAAACTTATAGCAATAGAAATTTTCAAGCAGGAGGTGTAAATGTGCTCAATATTAAGCAATCAAAGCATCCTACTCTGAATGCTACCTACATTAATTTGGATGGATCACTTCAGCTTATTGATCTTGATAATCTAGAGATTAAGGAATGGAATATAGGTGCCTATTTTTTGGGCTCCAAAAATGATTCATTGGTTTATATCAACGGTGAAAAACCTGGTTTAATGCTTATGAATTTAAATACTGGAGATATGAGATCTCTGAAAAAAGAAGGAAAGTATCATTTTACATTTGATTTTAAATCTGGGCAAAATTCTGAAAATGCATATTATGGAATGTCTCATATTACCCTGTTCGATCCTAGTTTCCAAAATAGATATCAATATGTAGGATATCGAGATTACAGATGCTTTTCTAATGGAAGTGAAGGTAAATTTTTCGTTACTTCATTCGAAGATGATCTTTATCTATACAAGAAACGGGACTAATTAAAAAGGGGATGCAATTTGCATCCCCTTTTAGTTATCTATTTGTAATTTGACCTTAATTCTTTCTTTTACTATGAGTAATCTCGCCTCCCACTTCTCACCCCATTTCTTCCTTTGCCAATTACCAATCTCGGCTCCCGGTTCTCGGCTCCCATCTTCCTTTCCCACCAAGTAATCTCGGCTCCCGGTTCTCGGCTCCCTTCTTCCTTTCCTACCAAGTAATCTCGCCTCCCACTTCTCAACCCAATTCTTCCTTTGCCAATTACGAATCTCGGCTCCCGGTTCTCGGCTCCCATCTTCCTTTCCCACCAAGTAATCTCGGCTCCCGGTTCTCGGCTCACTCCTTCTTCTTCTCCTAAAACTTTATCCTTCCACCAAATCTCTTCCCGCCTTTGTAAACATTTCAAGATCTTGAAGTAAAGCTTTCGCCTGCTCAGATATTACTTTCAATTCGTTTACATTTTGCTCAAGCTTTTGTCTAATACTACTAGCCACCAATACCATGTGAAAATCATTTCCAGATTCTAGAACTGTCGTCACTTTATTGATGCTAACCTCGGCTTCCCTAAACGATTTTTCCCAAGTTGCTCTTAATTCTTTATTCTTTCTCAATTCTTCTTTTCTCAATTCTTCTTTTGAAATACTTCCACTGAGTGTGTTCAACTCATTAAAATAATCATCAGAGCTCTTTCCAACATCCTCAAAATCATTTTTTAATTTCTTGTAACGATTTTGAATTGACGTCCATTCTTTTTCAAAATCCTTGCTTACTTTTGGAAGGTCAGGATCTTCTGCACTAAGTGATTCTTCAGCTTCTTCTAAAGTTGAAACTAAATTGGTAGAAAGTTTTTTCCTATTTTTCTCAAAAGACTCAATAGAGTTTTTAAGGTTTTCTCCATGCTTAAGGGCTCCTTTGGTTGTATCCCATTTGCATGAAGTCAAGCTAAGACTGAAGAGGCAAAGTAGTATTAATGTATATTTCATATTTGTTGTTTATTCTGTGCGCAAAAGTAACGAGCAAAGTAAAGAGCGCCAAATCCTAATAGTTAATATATTAGAGACGACATAATTCAGACTTTCAGACTCCAGTCTTACAGACTCCAAGACACCACACTGGGATGTATTACATACTTTCAAAACGCTTAACTTGGTTTTATCATCAATGTAGTCTGCCTGTACAGATGTAGTGACTTTAGTCATCTTTGCCACGGTTTATAACGGGAGGAAACTAATTTAAGTTCATTCTTATCTGTGGTAGGATCAAAAAACAAGATGCCCATCCGAAATAGGTCAACCGACATTGATACTTCAGCAGAGGATTTGATTTCCTTCCATGCTTTTAGCATTCCATCAGACCAGTATATATCGTCAAGTACCACCAAGCTTTTGTCATGTAAGAAAGGCTTGATGGTATTATAATTATCAATAGTGGCTTGATAACTATGGTCTCCATCGATGAATGCCAGGTCAATAGCTTCCAATCTTATGCAAGCTCTAGTAAGTGTATTTGAAAATTGCCCAGTTATCACTTCAATATTTTTTATGTGAATAGAGGAGAATATTGTTCTGGCAACTTCGCTCAGGTTGGGGCATCCCTCCAAGGTGATGACAGTGGAGTTCTGATTTGCGGAAGCGAGATAGGCGGCACCCATCCCAACATTTGTCCCCAATTCCAAAATTTTTATCGGTTTGAATATTCTTGAGAGATGGAAAAGAACCTCACCTTTGTATGCATCACTTGCCGAACTGCTCACAAACGATGCTACAGTTTTTTCATTGGTTTTAAATTGACTCCCTGCCCCAAAATCTGCGTGCTGAATCTTACTCTTATTCCTCTTCAAATGCGACCTCAATGTGTCTAGTTTGTCGAGTGCATAATAATGCCTATTATTGTCTATAACCTCAGTAAATAGATCTTTTACAAATAGAGAATTCTGCCGACTTTTTGAATCAGCATGCAGGTAAAAATTAAAAGCTTTTCTTAAAATGGAAAAATTTATCACTTTTAGGTCATGTAATTCGTTCAAAGATAATTGAGTCCTTTAGAGTCAAGGACATTCATTTAGTTTAATTTTAGGCAATAAACATAAAAACATGCACAGATACCTGATTTTACTGGGAGTATTAATGATTTCAATGCCAAGTTTTGGGCAAGGATACAATACCGCAATTGGATTGAGATTGGGAAAAGATCTTGGATTTACTTTACAACAGCGCATTGCAAACCGAACTACTGTAGAGGCTATTTTCTATGGAGGTAACTCCGATCCAGATACTTATGCAAATCTTTTGCTTAGGCAACACCTCCCTTTGTTCTCAAAAAAAATCAATGCATATGTAGGAGTTGGTTTTGGTTCTTATTGGAGATTTGTCAATGATGAATTTACGCAACAAAAATATACAATCCCAGGAGTCATCGGTCTAGAAATGAGTTTTGGCCGCATCAATATATCTGGCGATGTCATGCCACATTTTGTTTTCAATGAAGGCACAAAAAATTCCTACCAGAGCATTGCCAATGTCAGTTTGCGTCTTATCTTATTTAAAAGAAAGGTGGAGGCAAAAAAATCAATAAAAGATAAATTTGGTGATATGTTTCCTAAGGACTCAAAGAAGAAAAAGAAGAAGAAACAGAAATAAGAAAATAATAAGAGCCGAGAGCCGGGAGCCGGGATTACTTTTGTTTATAGGGTTTGCTACTAGAGGGTCATGCCTCCCTGATTTTAATAACATCCGCTGGCTAGCGGATATTTTAAAATCTTCCCTCCTTCCGATGTCAGGAGCGGAAATCTTTACACGAACATCTATTTGTATAATCAGTATTTATTTACTACGCTAGGAGCTAGGACAAAAGTATCTTGATTAAAAATCCTCTTGTTTTCAGCGAGGCAAGTCAGTCTTTATGAACTGTATAGTTGTTCGGATACAAACTTCCGCTTCTGACGTGAGGAAGGAGGATTATAAAAATTATTTCAACTTCTGGAAAAAGAATTTGTAAACAAACTCAAACTCAAGTCCAAACTCAAACTCAAAGAGGCGCATTAATTCTAAAACACAATTGCTACATCTAACCTCCAATTATTTACAACGAACAGACAAAAGTATATTAGTTAAAAGTCTTCTCGTTTTCAGCGAGGCAAGTCAGTAGTTATGAACTATATAGTTGTTCGGATACAAACTTCCGCTTTTGACGTAAGGAAGGAGTATTATAAGGGGTGTTTCGACTTCAGAAAAAAGAATTTGTATACAAACTCAAACTCAAGTCCAAACTCAAACTCAAAGAGGCGCATTAATTCTAAAACACAATTGCTACATCTAATCCTCCAATTATTTTCAACGAACAGACAAAAGTATATTAGTTAAAAGTCTTCTCGTTTTCAGCGAGGCAAGTCAGTAGTTATGAACTGTATAGTTGTTCGTGTTCAAGCTTCCGCTCCTGACGTAAGGAAGGAGGGAAGAATTTCAAGTTCGCTGGATGGCGGACGTAGCAAATTCAGGGAGGCATCCGGATATCTAGCATCTGGATTTTTTTCTAAAAAAAATCCCTATCTTAACAAAATGGAAAGAACCCAACCAACTAGACTCTTGGCACTTGATGTGTTTCGAGGAATGACGATATTCTTTATGATTATTGTCAATACACCTGGTTCTTGGTCACACGTGTATGCGCCGTTACTTCACGCCAAATGGGACGGCTGTACTCCGACTGATTTAGTTTTTCCTTTTTTTCTATTTATTGTGGGTGTTTCGATGGCTTACTCTTTTAGAAAATATGAAGCTGTGGATCGGGCTACTTGGATAAAAAAGGTATTGAAAAGAACCTTTCTGATTTTTATGATTGGAATTGCGTTAAATTGGTTTCCATTCTACAAAACTAACATTGCAGATCTAAGAATTTTTGGCGTCCTTCAACGAATTGCTTTGGGTTTTGGTGGTGCAGCATTGGTCGTGATTTTTTTCGGTAAAAAACTAGTCCCTTTTATTACCCTCGGCATCTTGTTTCTCTATTGGGGTATCTTGCTTTATTTTGGTGGCGAGGACCCATTGTCTTTGAAGGATAATGCGGTGAGATTATTGGATGTTAAATTATTGGGTGAAAAGCATTTATATGGTGGTTACGGGATGCCTTTTGACCCAGAAGGATTGTTGAGTTCGCTTCCGTCCATTGGTACTGCTTTGCTAGGCTATATGACAGGTCAGATAATTTTATCACAGACTGAACTAAAATCTGCAATTTCCAAAATGGTGCTTGGTGGCTTGATATTTATTGGGTCGGGCACACTCTGGCATTACGTTGGATTTCCTATCAACAAACCAATTTGGTCAAGCTCTTATGTCTTGTTTACTGGCGGTTTGGCAATGTGTGTCTTAGCATTATTTTTGACAATTACTGATCTCTGGTCTACTCACAAGTGGGCATTACCATTTAAGGTATTTGGGATGAATCCATTGATTTCTTACGTGATGTCTGGACTTATTGTAAGGATAATTTCTATGGTTAAAATAGGAGAGACCAACCTTTCTTCTTGGATGTATAGTACAATTTTCCAGCCCACTTTCGGAGATAAGTTTGGATCATTGATGTATGCCTTTGCAATGGTCGGCGCAGTTTATATCTTTGCATATATTTTGTATAGAAATGGAAAAGTTGTCAAAGTTTAGTATCTATATTTTATTGGTTTATTCTATTTTCGCTTGTAAGCAAATGCCAGGGTCGGAATCAGGAGCCTCTACTTCAACTACAGGGGTGATCAACAAGCCAATCGCTGATACAATAAAAACGAACGTTTCTACTCCCGAAAACATAAATCCCAGAACTGAGTCTGAAGAAGAAATTGAAAATGATTACGATCAAGAGCAATGGACAGAATTATTAGCCAACGACAGTACAGTTTTACTAGATATTAGATATGCTACAGAAAACAACTTCACCAAAAAGCAAATTTATGATTGTGCTCGTTGCTTCCTTCGCCCTGAAGTAGCCGAACAGTTGAATAAATTTAGAGCTCGACTTGACGAACAATATAATCTAGGGATTATTCTCTATGACTGTTATCGACCAAGGCCGTATCAGCAAAAATTATGGGACATCGTTCCTGACCCAAGATTTGTAGGGAACCCTGCAAAGGGTAGTATGCACAATCGAGGTATGGCCATCGATGTCGGTTTGATTGATTCTCTAGGTAATATATTAGATATGGGATCTGACTTTGATCATTTTGGCCAAGAGTCATTCCACAGTGCCACCAATATATCCAAGGAAGCCATCAAAAACCGAAAATTATTAAAAGACGAAATGGCAATGTTTGGCTTTCTGCCAATTACTTCAGAGTGGTGGCATTATTCTTATCGGCAGAATGTCCAAGAACTTAGTGATTGGGTGTGGGGTTGTGAATGAAAGCGTAAAGCGCGTTCATTCATATTGCTAAAGTTATTTAGTAATATTTACATTCTCCAATGTAATAATCTAAACGGCTTTACAATATTTCGCTGACGTCATGAGGAGTAATTCTATCCTTGAAATGGTTTCTTGTCAGCTAGATTTACTCTCATTCTAGAATATTATTTCACTCAAGCTCATCAAAAACAGCACAGTCCATAAGACTATTCTCACCCAGTTATACCGAATTAAATTGACCAAGGTGTCATTATCCGATTTCCCCTCTGCTATCCGATTATGCAGTGGCACAAATTTTAGAAATGTAGACGCGAACAAAATAAAAACGATTATCCCGCTGAGCACTGTATACCAATTCACTTCAGTCCAAAGTTGTACACCAATAGTAAACAATTGACCAAGCATCAATGGCATTACGATATATGTAACACGATGTGTGTATTTATCATGCCAAAGCTTTAAATTGTCTTTATTGTAGAAAGTGAAACTAGGATAGATAACCAGCTGAACCATCCAAATTAGAACAACTAGGCCTGCATCAAAAAGAAGTCGTATAATTATTAAGGACATAGTTCTTTATGTATGGATATTTGATGACCTTCTGCAATTTTAAAAACTACAATAAATTTACGAAATAACTCTATTCTTTATTTAAAATGAACTACGTGTCTCAAGGGTAAATATGATTAAGGAGTTGAATCATTGGTAAGGCGCCAATGATGTTCGGTATGTACTTTTTTTAAGATCAAGAAAAATGGAATCCACCAAATGAAGTCGTTGGTGATTAAAGTGTATATAAATTCAAAGGGAACGATTCCTTGTAGATAGTTGAATAGGAATCCTAATGGCCCAAAAATTTTGCCTAAAGCGCCAACAGCTACAATTGGCCAATGTCGCATCGGGTCATAAGATGCCCACCAGTAACCTAAGCCATAGACACCAATCACCATGCCCATACCTTGCCAAACCATAGGATGATTGAGCGGCTCCATTCCAACCAAATTGAAAAAATGATTGGGGAATAAGACAACCCAAGCTCCCCACAGGATATTGTAGACAGCAGCAAGGCGTAAAGTAGTTTTCATAATGTAAGCTGTAAATGTTTAACTCTAATCTTAATAAATAAAGTAATGGATAAACAATATTATATACATGAAAGACACAGCAAACTTAATTTTGTTTAACGAATCAACTACTTTGTGTTATAATATGGTTCCCTTGATATGAAATCTCAATATTTACAATTTCATATGTAGAATCTACCTTAACTCCTATAATGCGTCGTGTTTGGTATCCAACATAACTGACTTCCATGTCGTATACCCCATACTCGTGGAGAGTAAAGCAATAGTTTCCATCAAGATCCGTCTCCGTTCCTTGTAACATCACTTCATTCTTATACAATACTACCACTCCGAAAAGTATAGGTTCACCAGAAACTTGATTTGTAATTTTTCCAGTAATACTAATTTGTAATGAATTTTTGTTTTCAACTTGACCTTCAACTTGACTTTGGCCAAAAATTAAAGAGCTAGAAATGAGATAAAGAAAGGGTAAATGAGTTTTAGATTTTCCATGATATTAATTTTGAATGAAATTTATACCTATTTGATTATTTTAAATTATAATCTACTTAGTGAGAATTAAATCTTATTAGAGTTGAAGTCTCCATTTTGATACTAGAAATTTTAGACTAGGTTTTATGAAGACTTGAGTATAATGAAATTTTGTAAATCGAAGAATTATCACATAATTAAAGATTGTAGCATTTTGATTACCTTAGTCGCGTTCAACAAAATACACATGATTAAGCATTTAACTTTCACTTTCACCATCATTTTCTTGTTGGTTATCACAGCGAGCGCACAGAAGCAAACTGGTTTTTTCAATTTTAATTGGTCTAATGATACTGGAGAATTAATTCTTGAGATCCCTGGAGATAAGATTGGGGAAGAATTCTTGTATGTCTCTAGCCTTGCGGCAGGGGTGGGGTCCAACGACATAGGCCTAGATAGAGGCCAGCTATCCAGAGAAAAAGTTGTGTACTTCTATCGCTCTGGCAAAAAGTTATTGTTGGTGCAATCAAATACAAAGTATCGTGCACTCAGTGATAATGTCGCCGAAGTACAATCCATCGATGAAGCATTTGCAAAGTCTGTAATTTGGGGATTTGAAATTAAAGAAAGCGAAGGCTCCACCATAAAGGTCAATATGGAGAAGTTTCTAATTAGAGATGCTCATGGTGTAGCAAAGAAATTAGAAGATAAGAAACAAGGGAAATATAAACTAGATAAAAGTAAATCAGCTATTTACAAGGAGGGACTTTTTAGCTTTCCTAAAAACTCGGAGTTTGAAGCAATTATAACGTTTGAAGGAGATGGAAAAGGTAAAGAAATAAAAAGTGTCACTCCAACGCCAACGCTTGTTTCGGTGAGAATGCATCATTCTTTTATAGAGTTACCAGATAATGACTACAAGCCAAGACTATTTCATCCAGAATGTGGATTTAACTTCGTAGGCTTTTACGATTATGCCAATCCTATCGGAGAAGACATGATGCATAGATGGATTAAAAGACATCGACTGGAAAAGAAAACACCAGGAATTGCCCCAAGTGAAGCAGTAGAGCCAATAGTGTATTATATCGATCCAGGTTGCCCAGAACCAATCCGATCTGCTTTGATAGAAGGAGCGGAATGGTGGAATCAAGCTTATGAAGCAGCTGGCTTCATCAATGCATTTCAAGTAAAAGATTTGCCGAAAGGCGGACATCCCCTCGACGTAAGATACAATATGATCCAATGGGTGCATCGATCAACGAGAGGTTGGTCATACGGCGCATCTGTGACGGACCCACGAACCGGTGAAATTATCAAAGGACATGTATCTTTGGGTTCACTTAGAGTGCGGCAAGATTATCTAATCGCACAGGGTATCGTTTCTAATTTTAATAAAGGCAATGATGATCCACGAGTTTTAGAAATGGCTCTTGCAAGATTAAGGCAATTATCAGCACATGAAGTAGGGCATACCATCGGTCTTGCGCACAACTTTGCTTCCTCATACAATGATAGAGCATCAGTAATGGATTATCCACATCCATTGATAAGTGTAGAGGACAATGGCGAACTAAATTTTGAAAAAAGTTATGGTGTAGGAATAGGAGAGTGGGATAAGCGCAGCATCAAATATGGGTATTCTTCAGTGCCAGAGGAAACAACGGAAGATAAGTATCTCAATTCATTAATTTTACAAAATCAACAAGAGGGATTGCTTTTCATCACGGATCAAGATGCTAGACCAACAGGAGGCTTGCATCCATATGCCCACTTGTGGGACAATGGTAAAAAGCCATATGAAGAGTTGAAGAGATTATCTGCTTTGCGCAAAAAATCTTTAATAAATCTTGGATCCAATTCGATAAAAGTAGGGACACCAGATTCTGAATTGGAAAAAGTATTAGTACCTGTTTATTTGATGCACCGTTACCAAGTTGATGCAACATCAAAAATGGTTGGTGGGGCGCATTTTTCTTATTCTATAAATACAGGAAAGAAAATTAATACAGTTACTCCAGTCAATCTAGACGAACAAAGAAATGCTTTGGATGCATTATTAGAAACACTCGATATTGAATTTTTAAAGATTCCTCAAAATATTCTGGATTTGATTCCACCACCAGCATTTGGTTATCCTAGAGATAGAGAAACATTCAAAGGAAATACTGGTTCTCTTTTTGATCCACTGGCTGCTGCAGAAGCCTCAGCCAATAATACATTAAAGTTTTTGCTAGATCCCCAACGATTGGCAAGAATAGAAATGCAAGAAAAAGGTACTTGGACACTTGGTGCATATCTTTCCATTATCGTAAATCACATTTCTTCTCAAACCAATGTTGATGAAGACTATCGATTGATGCTAGAAAAACTAGTTTACATCAAACTTTTACAATTAACATATAATCCAAAAACAGGCAAAAATGTAGCCTCAGCTGCTGATTATCAATTGAATCAGTTAGACACCTCGATGCGTTTGTTGGGTAGTGTAAAGCAGAAAGCACATGTGATGTACTTGCAGGATATTTCTAAAAAATTCAGAGATTATCCTGAAAGCTTCAAGCTTCCTGAATTACCCAAACTACCTCCTGGATCACCTATTGGATGTTATTAGTTAAGACAAGTAAGTTGTGTACTCTGAGGATTTTTTCGTTTTGCTCTAGGGTTTGGTTTGAAATATTAGCGCTATAGGAGTAAGCTGCATATCTGCATCGTAGGATGTAAGTATGCTTTCTCACTTAATATTATCAACTGTACTTTTTTATTAAACTAGGGTCAATTCTATAAGTTCTTTGCCTATGTCATGTAAGCCATCAACTATTCGTTCAACTTGCTTCTTTGATGGTTTCTTTTTACCATTTACATATTGGGACAACAATGATTGGTTCATGCCTATCCTCGAAGCTAGATGCTTCGAGTTTATTACTTTGTAGAAATCAAAAAACTGCTTAAAATTTAATTCAAACTCGATATTGCTTATTTATGTTTTTTTATACTCGTCTTCAAAATACAAAATAAGTGCTTCAAGAGAATTTTGTTGCAATTCTAACATTGTTTGACCAGATGTAAATACTGGTAACTTGATTTCGAATGTAGAATAACCCGTGCCAGTCTTTTCTATTATAAATTTGAATTTTTTCGAATTCATTTTTTTTCAATTTTGCCTGCTTTCTTAATTTCGATTCTAAACCTTTATCTAATTCTTGACTCTCACGGTTTGGGAATATCACAATCCCTGATTTCGAATGATGTCTCATCTTTACATGTGATCCTTTTTGACTAACAACATACCATCCATCTCTCTTTAGTATTCTAAAAAATTCTGAACTCTTTTTATTCAATGGGAAATTATTATTTACTTATATAGAGGACTGTAATAGACAAAATTTGAAGATTTGACTTAGAAATTTTCTTTTTTTTATTGTTGATAACGCTTTTTAAATGTGTCGTGCAAGATGTTTGTCCGCAAGATGGACATGTATATCATTAGCAATCGAATATCAATCTATGATTAATTTCATAGTTTCTGTGGGCCCGTTTTATATTAATATCTTTTTGAGTTTTGATTTAATCATTGGAGGATTTTAAATAGCCTAGTTGATTTTCAAAAGCTGAATTTATTTTCGCTAAATTATCATCGAAGAGTTTTAGATGAAATCATCTCTCTTTTATAAAGAGGTACATTTGCATGAGATTTGGTGGTACACTATGCATGAGATTATGCACAAGTTTTGGAATTATACTTTCGTAGCCAATTACCTCAAGAAAATGGACAGCTTGATTCATTAATTTAACTGTTCTTTCAAGTTGTTTTAATTTAAGATCTTTCTGATTTAGTAACAAGTTTTTCATCCACTCTTGCTGAATTTGATAATGGTTGGTTACAATAAGGTCTATCAATTAACTTGATTTACATACCTACACTTACGACTTTGAATAAGATTCTGGCAATTCTACCAAAACTTCGTTGCGGCGATTGATGACTTCGTAAGGTGCGTTGTATCCATAGAAATAGAAACGATCAGTATATTTTATGTTTATTTCATCTAAGTGATTGGTTAATTCCTTTTGATACTTTTCGATTTTATCATCGTTTGACCAACCACCAAAACTTATCGCAGCCATCACCTTGGCAGGTTGCTCAATAAATTTTATGTTTTTATCAGTTGGAACTGGCAAATCCTCTTTTTTATATTCTGCAGGCACCATAAACATCATTTCCATTGAATCCTCAAGGGACATACTCACTGGGCTAGTCATGGCAATCTTTTCGTTTTCAGCATTATCACCAAAGATATAGCCAGCCAAAACACGAAAGCCGTTGCTAGATTCTTCTGAATATTCATTGCCTGACAACTTTACAGATGTGAATAAGGCGGGTTCATATTGTCTGATCTCGACCTTATCGTCTTTGCTAATTACTTTATAAGGATAAGATTCAATACCAGGATCGTTTTTCGATTTAACCATTTTCCAACCAAAAGTTAAAAGTATAATTGTTAATATTATAATCCCTATTATCAGTAGCTTATTCATGTGTTGCTTTTGTGTAAAACAAGAAAGTAGATAAATTGTTGAGATGTGTTGTCCTTTTCTATTCCTAACTCAACAAGCACCCAAAAGGTCTCCCGACCCAATGTCGTTTATTTAATCTATTTATCTTGTAATCGAGTAGCTTCACCTTCTAGTAACAGGCATAAGTTTAAGTTTCCAAGTAGTTGTTTTCAGCGGTTATATCAGTATTTAATTTAAATATAGTATTCGCAAACAAACTTCCGCTCCTGGCGTAAGGAAGGAGATGAATGATTGATTTTTGCGAACGCAAAATGAATGTCTGGGAGACATTCAAATGAATGAACCCG
>ENA-ORXT01000611-ORXT01000611.1-marine-metagenome-genome-assembly--contig:-NODE-611-length-54999-cov-4.598339_pt1 | contig 54999 bp, 33 predicted proteins | sample MGYA00237868_ERZ511482 | MGnify/ENA metagenome assembly ERZ511482 | reverse complement strand
TCTTCGTTAGAGCGACAAAACCATAGCTATGGCTATGCTTTCGCCACTCTGCCTCGATCAGCACCACGATCACTCGTATTTAAAATCAGGAAGTTTTTATTTCACCGTCCCTAACCTGAACTTATCCGCGCTCGATTTTACACCTTTGAGGAACTCGTGGCTTCGCCAACTCTACCATTCGGAAGAGAAAATCAATCGCTTTACGAGACGACAGTCGAGGTTTTCGGTTACTCCTCCGAGGCGTCTTTTCCAGCGCGTAGCGAAGCGGAGTGATGGAAAAGCTCCTCGGAGGTGTTAACCAAAAAACGGGGCGGGAAATCGTCCATCTTTCACTCCAAAACGGCCTGAAGGCCGAGAAACCTTCGTGATGCACCAAAAGCACCCCAAGCTCGCCCGCCCGACCACCGACCATTACGCCCGTACTGACGTCGCCCTCGTCGGCTCCACCTGCGCCGTCATGGACGGCCTCATCGACGAATGGCAATCCCTCAATCCGGAGTACCGCACCCGCACCATCATCGGCGACCACGGAGAACCGGTGAACGGCCAATTGTTCCAGATCGGCAACAAGCGGTTTTATACCCCGAACGTGGACCGGGGCGAATACGACGAACGGCTGGAGGGCTTGCGCTACGACCTCGCCCTGGTTAACGGCAACCACTACCCGGCCGCCCGCCAGATCGTGTTCGTCGACCCCGCCAAGGCGGGCACGCTGGAGCGGCGGCGGGAGCAGCTGACCGACGTGCTCGCCGTCATTCTCTGCCCGGGCGCGGAAGGGATGCCGGACTGGCTGACGGAGGATCTCGGCCGGCAACCGGTGCAACCCCCGGTTTGCCGTCTTGAACAAGCGACGGAAAACGTGCTCCCCCTGCTGAAAAACCTCCTCGGCTCCCGCGTCCCCGCCCTCAAAAGTCTGGTCCTGATCGGCGGGCAAAGCCGGCGCATGGGCGCGCGCAAAGCCGACCTCGTCTACCGCAACGGGCAAACCGAAGCCGAACGCATGGTCGCTATATGTGAGCGCATCACCCCCGGCCGGGTCCATCTCTCCGTAGCCGATTCGGAGCAAAACGGGGTGGGCGATTATCCGCGCATCGAAGATCGTTTTCTCGGCCTCGGTCCCGCCGGCGCCATCTCCTCGGCCATGCTGCATGACCCCGACGCCGCCTGGCTCGTTGTCGCCTGTGACCTGCCGCTGCTGGATCGGGCTACCGTCGCCGACCTGGTCGCCGCCCGCCGCCCGAACCTGTACGCCACCGCCTACCGCCGCCCCGGCGAACGCTTCCCCGAACCCCTCGTGGCCATCTACGAACCCCGCGCCTACCAACGCTTTTTGCAATACCTCAGCATGGGCTACGCCTGCCCGCGCAAGGTGCTGATCAACAGCGACGCGCATGTGCTCGACGCGGCTGACGACGCGCCCTTTACGAACGCCAATACACCGGAGGAGCGCGCGGCGGTGCTGGATATCCTCGCGACTCAACGGTAACTCATCCGGCATTTCTTGTCTAAATTTCAACGCCCCGATTCGCTTGGCAAATCAGGGCGTTGAAAATTATATAAGAAGTTCTGGTCGTCAAAAATCCCAATCCCTCTTCCAGAGGTCGATGATGTCGAAACTGATCTTGAACTCCGTATTTGCCCTCCCGATCGTAGAGTCCCCCAATACCGCATACGTGCCCAGCCGTAACCGCCGCCGCGCGCCTATCTTGAACACCCGCTCGACGCCCACGAATAATTCCTGGTAGCGGAACTTTTGTGACGGAATCCACAGGAAGCCCGCGCCCGCCAGGGTCTTGATCCGCGTCTTTCGCAGCAACGGAATGTTGTTGATCAGCGCGCCGTTGAAGTGGTGGATATGGTGAAACTCCACAAACGGCTTGGTGGTCGTCAGGGAGGTGTCGAGCGCGTTGAAGGTCTTGGTCGGGTCACTGAGCAGGAAAGGGTCGGCCTCCCGGAAGCGCTTGACGTCGACGAAGCGGAGGTCTTTCGAGTTGATGAATTGGCCCGCTTTCAGCTCGTAACTGGAGTTGCCGAGCACGCCGAAGCGAATGGTCTGGTCTACCTTCGCCTCCACGTAATCGAAGTCGATGTCGCTGGAGAGCGGTCCGTTCCAACCCTTTTTGTGCAGAATGGTGAACGTCGGCCATTTGCTGTCGAGGCGGATCTTGCGCGTCGGCTCGCGCATGTACTTCAGGCCCGGCGTATAGGTCAGGGCGTTGGTGGTGATGAACGCTTCGTAGGGCTCGAAATCCTGGGGTGTTTCGTTATCTTCCACCAGATCGTCCAAGAAGCTGCTGGTTTGTAGGCCGGTGATCGGTTGGCGCAGGTTCACTTTGGCTTCCGACCACCACATCAACCCGTTAACGAGTTCTATGTAGTGGCGTACCCGGCCCTCGTCATTCTGGATGTAGTTGGAGGCGCGCAGCTGGTTCAGAAATGCGTCGTTTTGAAATACCGACTCGTAGTTCCGCCCGCCCGACAGGCGGATGCTGCCCAGCTTCATCGGGTTATACTCATGCCAGACGCTCGCACTGCCGAGGATATCTTTGTTCAGCGTACCGTAGCTGCCGTTCACCGAGGCCCGTAACTGTTTACCGTTGGGGTAGCGGCGCGAATAGGACACGTAAGGCCCCAACCGCCAGCCACCGACGACGCTGAAGTTGATCAGCGAAGGAAGTGGACCGAAGTAGAGGTGGCTCTTTTTCTTGTTGTTTCGGAAGCCGACGCCATCCCACAAGATCTCCAGCGGTTTGATCTTATTGTACAGCTCCTGCAAACTGTCCTGGTAAGCGTCGCTGTTGGTGACCGCCTCGATGCTGTCGCGGATACGAATCACTTCGGCCTCTTCCGCTGTCAGGGCTACCGTCCGGCTGTTCTCCCAGTAGCTGCTGTCGCGCTTGTACGCCTCGCGCGTGATGCTGGAGATTTCGTTGCCGAAGAACTTGGGCGGAAAGGCGTAGTTATGCTCGTAATTGGAATAGCTCAGCGTGGTGTTACCCCGGAAGGTGGCGCGTTTACCCTGTTTGGCGACGTAAAGAAAGACCTGCTTACTCACGATCCATAGGTCATCCTGCTTCACGTAGTCCTGCCGCAGACGAAAAGCATCGAAGAACTTAAGCGGATATTTGCTGAAAGTCAGGTCCAGACGGTTGATCGTGTAGCTGTCCTCGTTGATCCACAGGTAGCCGCGGCAGGTGCTGTTGCCGTTTTTGCGTGGGGTGACCTTGATCTTATAGACGATCTGATCGCCCTCCAGATCGGTGCTCTCCAGCTTGTATTTGTAGGACAGGACGCCGGTGGAACTGAGCGGGGAAATGACCGGCGCGTCGGAAATGCCGGTCAGGTTGACCATGTTGCGGTAGAAGTTGAAATCCGTCTCGCCGAAGCGGGGGATGAACAGGCCGCGCGTTTGTCCGTAAGCCTGGTAGGCCGTCCGCTCCTCCTTGAACCGGCGCGGTTGCTGGAAATTGAGGGTCACCTCCATCTCCACCAGGTTGAGGCGGTCGATGAGCTCTTTCTTTCGCTTCTCCTCTTCCGCGAAAGGGTCTGGCACCCCGGTTTCCTCCTCCGGCTCGGGCTCCGGCTTTGCGTTTTTCTTAATTTTTTCCTTCCGCTCGACTTCTTCCACGGCTTTGACGTAGATGTTGGTGCGGTAGGAATCGGCGGCGTGGAGGTGCTCGCTTTTGCGCTCTACGACTTTCCGGATGATGCCGTAGGCGGGGTCTTTCTTGTCGGCGTTAACGGTGATCTCCCTGAGCATCACGTCGGAGGTATTCAGGCGCACGTTGAATTCGGTCGCCTCCAGGTCGACGATTACGTTTTCCATGCGCGAAATGTAACCGATGCTGGAAAAGATCAGTTGAAAATTGCCCTCCGTAACGAAGTTCAGCTCGTAATAGCCAAGGTCGTTGGAAGTCGTGCCCGCGCCGGTTTCCCGCACCAGGATGTTGGCGTAGGCCACGGGTTCGCCGAACTCGTTGGTGATCTTTCCGGTGATGGACTGGGCCGTCGCTATTGCGGAAAACGCCAGCAGCAGGACGGTGAGAAAATGTTTCATGTAAGTGGTGGTCATGTGGGGTGTACTCGGTAGACTACCCCGAAGACGTTCCTGCGTGGCAAACCGTTGTAAGCGGCGGCGGGCTTAACGGAAATTTAGGGCTTGGCCGGGGGTACACCATACTTGCCGGTGGGTTCAGGGCGGGGCCGCGGGTGCAAAGAAAATGGGCGAAAAACGTCGTTGCCCGCCAGTTACCTAAGGTCTTTCCTTCTATCGTTTCCGCCCCCGCCCCGGAAAGGCGTAGCCGAAAGTCAGGGTCAGGGTACCAAACCCGCCACGATCCGTACCGGCGGGGACGAATTCACCCGCGTCCGCCGGTGCCAGCGTCACGTCGTAGAATGGGAAGTAGATTTCTTCCGAATACGGTGGCGCGAGGATCAACTCGGACCGGTCGAACTCCCGGCTGAAAAAGCCGCCAATCGTTACCCCGACCAACAACCGGAATCGCAATAGTAAGGATCGTCGTACCGGGCTCCGCGGTGCTCGATGCCGACGGCGTGGTTGGCATCAAAACGATAACCCGCTCCGATGGTGGCATGCGTAAAAATATCGCTGTAGAGGTGGAGCGTGAAGAGCAGACCGATGTCTGCGTCGATGAATAAGCGGGCATCGGAAAGCTGGCCGCTGTTGCTCGTCCTGCGCCTGAAGACACAGGCGGCAGAGGGAGAAAAACAAGCAAAGAATATTCAATAGCTTTTTCAAGAGTTCAGCATTTTGAAAGGATACATCGCTTCGGGCTTTTCTTACCTCCCTGGCATAAATTTTATCGTCTGGACTGACCGAGATAACCCATCCCCCAATAGCGTTCCACCTTACGCCCTCGCACCTTCGTTTGCACCCGCGGCCGCGCCCAAATGAGTTCGCCGCCGTTCTGCGCCGCCGCGATAACCGGCCCGTAGGCGTCTTTGGCCAGCACCAGTGCCCGCCCGTCGCCCGGCACCACGAAACCGCTTTGCGCGGGGGAAGCCGTCCGGAAACCGCCGCTGCCGTCGTTTAGTAACGCCAACCCGTTACCCGCGTTCATGAATCCCTGGCCCGTCTCCCCGCCGTAATCGTTACCGATCAGCAAGACGTCCAGCAAATCGTCATCGTTCAGGTCGAGCGGCAGCATGCCGTAGACCGGGAAACTCTGCGCCCGCTCCGGTAGCGCGTGCCAACGGAAACCGTCCGGCGTATTTTCCAGATATACCGAACTGAAATAATCCGCCCGGAACCGGTATTGTTCTCCACCTTCTTTACGAAACTTCGTCGCGTCCGCCGCCGCATACGCCTTATGCGAGCCGTACAGTGATTTTACCTTGGTAACCTGCTTGGCGAAGTCGTCGCGGTTGAAAAACGGGAAAGATTTTCGCTTGCCGTCCGTGTCCGTCAGATAAGCGAAGGGGACAAAGTCCAGCGTCCCGTTATCGTCAAAATCGAAGAGCGAAGCCGTCAGCGGCTCTTCGTCGGAGGGGCGCAGGAGGGTATTGTGGCCGAAGTTGCCCACCAGGTAGTCCGTATCCCCGTCGTTGTCGAAATCACCCGCCGCCAGGCTGTTCCACCAGCCGTTGCGGGTGCCGGGCCCAAAAATCTCCCTGCGCTCTTCCCACCCCTTTTCGGTGTTGCGGAACAGGCGCGGCGGTGCCCATTCTCCGGCAATCAGGAGATCGGGCCGACCGTCGCCGTCGTAGTCCGTAAACAGCGCATCGCAGACGTTGGTAACGGATTCGAGCGGTGCGCTGGCGTCCATCGAAAAGCGAATGCCCGCCGCATCGCCGTCATTGCGCAGCAGGTAGCTCATCGTCGGTTTGGGGTAGGCGTAGGGCGTTACGCGGTTGCCGACGAAGAGGTCGAGGTCGCCGTCCAGGTCGTAATCCGCCGCGCGGACGGTGGAGCCGGAAGCTACGGGCATCGCCTTCAGTACGCCGGGCATTTCCACGAACGTTCCGCCGTCGTTGCGGTAAAATCGGTCGCGGTAGTCGCCGTCCTCCAGCCGGAACTCATAGCTGCCGCTGACCACGTAGAGGTCGTCGTCGCCATCGCCGTCCGCGTCGAAGAACAGGCTGCCGAGTTCTTCCCGGCGGTTGCTGGTATCGACCGCAAAGCGCGTTTCGATTTCCCGAAAACCTTCCGCCGTCCCTTCCAACCACCGCCCCGCGCGTTCAAAGCTGCCGCTGACGTAAATGTCGTCCCGCCCGTCGCCGTTCCAGTCCGTCACGGCCAGGGCCGGCCCTTGCTGGCTCACCTTGCGCAGCAGCATCGGCTGTACGTTGAAGTCCACAAAATCCCGCTCTTCGTGAATCAGCGCGGCACCGGCGACGGGTTGCATTAACCGGGAACGTTTGGTCTCCACGTCCGGCGTACCGGCCCGCCCGCCCGCCGGGTCGAGGCTGACCGCGGTGCCGGGCGTGAACGGACCGTATTCCTTCAGCGATCCGTCCGGCCAGCGCACCTGAACGGTCGCCGGTGCGTCGATGCCCGCCACGATCGCCCGGCCGTGGGTGGAGAGGTAACCCCGGTGCTGGTGCCAGTAGTAGGTCTGCGTTTCGTCGCCGGTGATCACCCGCACGCGGCTGCCCCAGTAGTTGACGCAAGGCGTGCCGTCGGCCACGGTCAGCTTGAGGAAGTTGTCGGTTTCCGCATCCGCGTTCACCGTCTCGTTGCGGTAGAGGTGGGCCGGGTCATCGATGTTGTTGACTACGTAATCGAGGTCGCCGTCTCCGTCCAGGTCCGCGTAGGCCGCGCCGTTGCTGAAACTGGTCACGTCGATGCCCCAGGCCTTGCTGACCTCACTGAACAGCGGCACGCCGTCGGCGATACTGTCGAGGCGGAAGGCGACGTTGGGGATTTTGACCGACGGGATTTTCGGCAGCATGTCCTCGATCGAAAAGAAGCGGCTGTTCGCCGCGTTGTAATCGCCGAAATCGTGGTCGGTGATATCGCGCGGAAAGCCGTTGGTCACGATGACGTCCTTGCGCCCATCGAGATTGAAGTCAGCTACGAGCGGCGTCCAACTCCAGTCCGTAGCGGGCAGTCCGGCTTGCATCGCCAGGTCGCCGTACATCGGCAGGCCGGCCATGGAATCGGTCCGCGCGCCGTGGCTGACCTGCAGGGTGTTGCGGGTAAACTGCGGGTGGTAACCGAAGCGCTCCAGGTTCAGCAGGTAGGTGTAATTGTTGGCCCCGAGCATCATCTTGCGTCGCTGGTTATCGGCCGGCAACATATCCACGGCCAGGATGTCGGCCAGGCCGTCGTTGTTGATGTCCGCCACGTCGTTGCCCATCGCGCTGTAGCTGGTGTGCTTCACGAGTCGGTAGCTGATCTCCTCGAAGAAGCGGCCGCCGTCGTGCGCCGTATTGAGGTAAGCCAGGTCATTGCTCAGGTAGTCGTTGGTGACGTAAAGGTCGGGCCATCCGTCATCGTTCAGGTCGCAAACCGTCACGCCGAGCCCGAAACCCTGGTACAGGATCCCGGTTTCCTTGCCTACCTCGGTGAAGGTGATCTTGTCGCCGACCCGGTCTTGCCGGAACAGCTTATCCGTCCGCCGGCCGCTGCCGTCCAGTACTTTCCGGCTGAAGGTGTTGGGGGCCTTGCTCTCCACCATTTCGTTGACCAGCAGGTAGACATCCAGGTCGCCGTCGCCGTCGTAATCCAGCCAGGCGGCTTGGGTGTTGTGGCCGTCGTTGTCCAGCCCGACCGCCGGTGCCACGTCGGTGAAGGTCGGCACGCCATCCGCGTTCGTTCCCTCGTTACGGAACAGCTGATTGCGGCGCTCCCCGCGCAGCGTTGCGCAAACGTAGATGTCTTCCCGCCCGTCGTTGTCGAAGTCCACCACCGTCACGCCGTTGTTCCACCGCTCGCCGCCGCCGATGCCCGCCGCCGCGCTCACGTTTTCGAATGCCCATTCGCCCCGGTTCAGGTACAACTCGTTCTCGTTTTCGCTGCCGCTGAAAAACAGGTCGGGCCGCCCGTCGCCGTCGAAATCACCGACGCCGACGCCGCCGCCGTTGTAAATGTACTCATTGGTCAGGATGTTGAAACTGTCGTTCTCGCCGGTGGTGTTGACGAAGGTCACGCCGGTTTTGGACGCGGGCAGGCGCGTGAATACGGGCGGCTCGGTGGGGGAGCAGGCGGTAATCAAGCAAGCAAGTAAAAGGAAATAGTGAAACTTCATGAAATCTGGATACATGGTACAAGTCGGTGCGATGGTTGAGGAGCTTTTCTCCGAACGATAGATGGGAGAACGAATGTCGTTATGATTGGAGCATAGCTTCTCAACCATCGTTAAAGCGGGAAGATGCGCCGTAAGGATGCTACTTTTTACTAGCCGGTTCCGCCACCCGAAACACCCGCATCGGCTCATTATTCACCCCAACCACCAACGCCCGACTTCCGTCGGCCAAGTCCATAAAATGCGCATCGCGCACCTGACCGGGGACGCTGACGCCTGCTTCTTGGTTGTTGACGTAAGTCCAATTCCGGTCACCGGCGTTGAGCAGCAGGGTGCCGCGGCCGGCGTCCATACGGCCCACCTGCGGGGCGGTGTCGAAAACGTTACCACCCAGCCAGAGGTCCGGCCGTCCATCCCCGTTCACGTCGCCGATGGCGGTGGTGAACTGAGCGGTCAGCTGGGCTTGCCAGGGCAGGGGCATCATATTCACCTTGCCGATGCCGTCGTTCCAGATCACGCTTGTTTGTAGCTCGTTCGTCCGCCATTCCAGGGCACCGGCTCTTTCTTCTTCCGTAAACAGGGTCTCGTAGGTAGACTGGGCGTAGTCGTAATATTTCAGCGTTTTCTTCTTCAGGTGGGGTAACTGCGCCTGAATGTTAGCCTTGGAGGCCCAGGGGTAGGGGCGGTTTTCCAGCGGGGGGTACCACTCGATGAAAGGCTCGACTTTCTTGTTGTTGTCAAAGTCCTTCAGGTACATTTTGAGTGGCTTTTCCCGGCTGGCGCGAAACTTTGAGTTCAGACCCCAGTTGGTCAGTACCAGGTCGTCCTTACCATCGCCGTCGAGGTCTTCGGCCTCGATGCTCGACCACCAACCCTGGGAGTTCGGGACTTCGAAGGTTTCCGAGACCTCCCCGTCGCCAAGGCTGAACATGATCACGATGGGCATCCAGTCGCCAACCATGACCAGGTCGGGGCGGGTATCGTTGTTCATATCCGCCCAAACGGCATCGGTTACCATTCCCCGATTGGAAAGTGCTTTTGGCGTCATGTTGACCCAAGTGTTTTCTTCGCGAATGAAGAGGAAAGACTGGGGCACCATGCCGTAGTTGCCGGGTATGGCGCGGCCGCCGATGAAGAGGTCCATATCGCCGTCGAAATCAAAGTCCGCCGGCACGATGCAACTGATTTCTCCCCCGGCCCGGGGGGCGTGGTTCGAGTTGAATATGAGTAAGCCGTCCACATTTTCGTAGTAGCGAATCTGGTAAGCATCAAATCCTCGTGAGAATTCATTGCCGCCGGAGCCGAGCATCAGGTCGTTGTCGCCGTCACCGTCGGCGTCAAAAAGAGCACCGGCACTGGTTTCATACTTCGCGGTGAGTTTTAGCGAGCTGTTCTCCTCGAAAGCAAAGGTTCCGTCGGCGGATTGGAGGTAAAGCTTGTCGGGGTAGCCAAGGCCGCCAAGGAGGATGAAGTCTTCCAGTCCGTCGCCGTCCACGTCTCCCCGGACGATCTCCGGGCCGGGGTCGGAGATTTTACGCAGCATCAGCCCCTCCACGCTAAAATCGTTGAAAGCGGGCTCTTCGTGCTTTGCCGGTACATCCAGCAAGTCGTCGGCTTCCACGAGGAAGGTCGGTTTTTTTGGCGCGGACGCGGGTGAATCGGTGGTAGCAAGGGCGTGGTCTACCGTTACCAGCGTGTTGATCTCCGGAGCTTCGATCCTGCTGACCCCGCCGTCGGGCCAAACGACGGTGAGCCGCTCCGCCGCCTTGGCTTTACCCAGCCCGAAGTTCAACCGGCTCCCGAGACTGCTCAGAAATCCCCGGCTGGTGTATTGCTCGAGCGTTTGGGTGCCGGTACTGGTTTCCAGGGTCAGTTTCGCGCCGATGCCCTGAGCGTTGCCGGTGGGACCTTTCAGCTGTACCCCGACAAAATTGACGCCCCGCTCACTACTGTTGTTGCGGTAGATCAGGGCCGGCTGGTTGACGTTGTTGATCACCAGTTCCATATCCCCGTCACCGTCCAGGTCACCGTAAGCCGAACCGTTGGAGTAAGAGGGGGCGCCGAGACCTAATTCCCCCGCCGCGTCGCGGAAGGTCATGTTGCCCTGGTTGAGGAAGGCGTAGTTGGGTTGCTCATTGTGGGGCAACAGGTCCACGAAATTCCGCCAGTCGTAGCCTCCCTTTTTCATCACCATATCCTTTACCCGTTCCTTGTCCGCCACGAAGTCGGTAAAATCTAACCACATGATGTCGCGGTAGATACCGTTGGCTACGAAGATGTCCTTTAGCCCGTCGTTGTTCAGGTCGAAGAGCAGGGCTCCCCAACTCCAGTCGGTGGCATCCACTCCGCTATAGGGAGCTACTTCACGGAAACCGCCCCGCCCGTCATTCAATTGCAAGCAGTTCTGTAGTAGTTGATAATGTGCTTCTGCCCGGTACTTGATGTCGTTGGCGTTGTAATTATCGAACAGCGTAGCGGCTTGCAAACGAAGATTGTCTCCCGGTAACATGTCGGTGCTGAATATCTCCGGCGAGCCGTCATTATTTAAATCCGCGATGTCGGACCCCATGGAGGCGGTGGAGATGTGATCCATACGCGTCGTCAATTCCTCCGTAAAACTGCCATCGCGCTGGTTGATGTACAGATAGTCTCGTTCCCAAAAGTCGTTAGACACGTAAATGTCCGTCCACCCGTCGCCGTTCACGTCTCCCAGCCCACTTCCCAGGCCGAAGCCGATGCGCGACCCGTAAATACCAGCGGCTTCCGATACGTCGGTGAATTTACCGCCATCGTTACGCATCAGTTTATCCCCTCCGTCCGGATCACGCACGGTGCGCCGCTGCCCGTTTGGGTTCATACCCTCCGGCGCGACGTAAGAGTTGTTGAGTAAGTAAACATCCAGGTCACCGTCTTTATCGTAGTCGAACCAGGAGGCCTGGGTGGAAAAACCTTTATCCGCCAGCCCGAATATTTCCGCCCGTTCGCTGAAGGCCGGCAGCCCCGCGGCATCTGCGCCGGTATTGATGAATAATTCGTTGGAGCGTTTTTCGCCGCTGGGGTTGCCGGAATTACATACGTAAATATCCATCAGCCCATCCGCGTTGACGTCAACGAAGGTCGCTCCGGTAGACCAAGACATGGCACCCGCGGCCCCGCCCGCTTCCCGGACTTCCTCAAACTTCAAACTACCCTGGTTAAGGTAGAGTTTGTTCGGGCCCTGATTGGCGGTGAAATAAAGGTCGTCCATGCCGTCGCTGTTCACGTCCCCGATCGCTACGCCCCCCCCGTTGTAGAAGTTTCGGTAAGAAAGTACGTTGAACTCTTCCCCATCCTCTACCGTATTGACAAAATTCACCCCGGAGACCTCCGCCGTAAGCGTTTCAAAAAGCGGATTTTCAGGTGGGGTATAAACGTCTTCTTCGGGTGAGTTACAAGCAGTAAACAGAAGCGTAAACCCGGCAAGCAGGTAAATTACCTTGCGGGTAACCGTATCGAAAAAACGCATAGTTGAAATTTGTAAAACGAATGGTAAAAATACACCGAATGCCCCGTAAAACAGAGTTTCTCAGGGCAATAGAAACGTCATTTTCATACGGGCTGAATCAACAAAAGCCCCCAGCGGATAACATCCGCCGGGGGCTAATTTAAGCGTACTTAATGCTCACGTGGTGAAACATTACGAAGCTGTTCGTTGGTTATGGCAGTATACTAGAATCCATTATTCTGCTGCAGTGTCGGGTTGCCGTCTATCTGGCTCAGGAGTATGACATTGGTCGGGATGGGATACATCGTGTGCTTGTCCTCAACGGTGTTGTGGTCGCGCATGTAAGGGCGGCGATCTTGTTCCCGGTCGAGGAAATCATTCATCGTCGACTTGTAGTAGCCACTACCGTAGCGTACGAGGTCGAACCAACGGTGGCCTTCCAGTGCCAGCTCGAGGCGACGCTCCAGACGGACCGCCTCACGGGCGGCATTCTGATCCGTCCAGGTATCATCGTAAGTGGATACAACGTAATTAGCGCGGGTGCTGGCGTCATCGAGGTCGACGGGGGTGGAGCCTACGCCCTGGGCACAGTCTCCGGCACGGGAACGAATCTGGTTAACCTTGTCGCGGGCATCTTCCAGGTCACCGTTTTCAACGTCGATTTCCGCCTGCATCAGCAGCACGTCAGCGTAACGAATGATTGGAACGTTGACGGGGTTAAGGTGAGCGGGGTTCCAGCTGACCGTATTGCCTTCACCGGGAGCGTAAACGAATTTCTTCGGGCTGTACTCGGAAGACCAGCCGCGGTCACGAATCCAGGAAGGAGCGTGGTCGCCGTGGCCGAGGTAGTCGATACCGTCACGACCGATGGTCCAGTCGATCCGGGGATCGAGGGCATCGTCAGCATCGGGATTGCTGTCGCTGGAGTTGTCCAGGGCGGGCAAGCCGTCATCGGTGGTACGGAAAGCGTTCACGAGGTTCTGCGTGGGCTGGTGGAAACCACAGCAGCCAAAGGGAGAACCGGCGTGCGGGAAAGCAAGACGATCAGCGAAGTTTCCGTTCTGTACGTCAGGAACACCATCTCCAACGGAGGCCTGGATGGAAAAGATCATCTCCGGTCCGTTCTCCCCTGTTGTGGTAAACATGTCGTGGAAACAAGGATTCAGGCTGTAACCCGTTACTTTGCTAAGAGCGGAAGCCGCATTGCTAAAGTCCCGGTTCAGCATGTAGAGACGACCGAGCATGGCATTCGCCGCACCTTTGGTCACACGACCTACCTGCGCCTGGGTAGTAGGCAGCTTGCTTTCCGCTTCTACGAAGTCAGCAACGATGAGCGGGAAAATATCCTGGTCGTTGGCTTCTTTGAAGTCCGTCTGGTCTTCCTCGATGAACGGAACGTTTTTCCAGATTTTCCAGGCTTCCATGTGGTAATGAGCGCGAAGAAACTTCGCTTCACCCATCAGCAAGTTACGGGTATCATCAGCGAGGTCCGTATTCGCGTTGATAAGTGCGATGGTCTCGTTCGCGCGGCGAATGCCGTCATAGACACCCAGAAATTTATCGTTAAAAGCCGGGATGTTCGGCTGCCACTGATAGAGTTCTACTTGGGTTAAGGTCGGACCATCCGTCGGCTCTGAACCCTTGTGAGCGTCATCGGAAGCTACGGAACCGAAAATCCAGTTGGCACCGGACATGCCCCATGGGGAGTCGACGAGACCCCAGTCGGAGGCCCAACCGTCGAGACGGGAGTAAGCGGAGATAAGCGCGAGGTTAATGCCGTTCTCGTCGGCGAGCGACTGAGAGTTAAGCGTACCCTGCGGAGTAGTTTCGAGGAAGTCCTCGCTACACGTCCAGAAGAGGACGCTCATGCAGCACACGGCTGCGATCTTTATAAAAGATTTCATGTTAGTGATAGTTTGATTATTTAAAATGCAGCATTTACGCCAAAGATAAAGGAGCGCACGGAAGGGTAGTTACCTATATCTACACCCATGAAGAGGTCATCCGCAACGCCACCACCGGCGGCACCAAAGGAAGACAGGGTCGGGTCGAGGCCGGAGTAATTGGTAAACGTAACCAAATTCTGGCCCTGAACGTATACGCGCAGGCGGCTGAAGGTGCTACCAACCAGGGAAGAAGGCAGGGTGTAACCCACCTGAAGCTGGTTAAGACGAACGTAAGATCCATCCTCCACGTAGAAGGAAGAAGGTGCGCTGGAAACCGTGTTAGCGTAAAGAGCGGGAAGCTCGGCACCGGGGTTGTCAGGCGTCCACGTTTCCGTCAGGAGGCGGCGGTCGGCGTTGGTGTTGAACTGACGGAAGATGGTGAACTGCTTGGTCGCGTTGAAGATGTCGTTACCGAAGCTACCCACGAAGAAGGCCGTGAAATCAACCGGGCCGATCTTGGCACCGATATTCAAGCTACCCGTAAAGTCCGGGTGAGGGTTACCGATAATGGTCAGGTCATCATCGTTGATCTGACCGTCGGGGCCGGTCAGTTCGCCGTTATCGTCACGGCCGGCTACGTCAACGTAGCGAATCGCACCGGGAATCGCACCGTCCTGGAAACTACCGGCGGTACCGTCGTCGTTAAGCGGAGCGCCGGCGTTAGCCGCCTGGATCTCCGCATCGCTCTGCCAAATGCCTCCGGTCTGGAAACCAAAGAAGGAACCGATAGAGTTACCTACGCGGTTAATCTGGATGGGCGTAGCCGCTACCCGGATTTCAGGCCCCTGGTTGCTGAAGAATTCCGTTGCCGTTCCGTCAATACTGGTGATCTCGTTCACGTACCGGGAAAGATTAGCGGAAACATCGAACTTGACCTTACCCACTTCCGGGCGCCAGTTGATGCTGAAGTCAAAACCGTTGTTCTGCATACCACCTACGTTTACGAAAGGCGGGCGAATGAGTCCCAGCAGCGCGGGGTTGGCGGGGTCGAAGAGCAGACCGTCTACGTCAGTGGTGTAGAGGTCAAGCACCAGACTCAGCTTTCCGTCAAGAACGGTGAGGTCAATACCACCGTTGAGGGTAGTCTTTTCTTCCCAGGATGTATTGGGGTTGCCCTGGCTTATACCGGTCAGACCGGTAAAGATCTGGTTGCCGCCGCCGATGGGGTAACCGGTCTGAGCCGGGCCGCCGCCAAAGTTGGAAACGAAGTTGTAGTTACGGATACGCTCGTTACCCACCACGCCGTAACCGGCGCGTAATTTCAGGTCGGTAATGGCGGCCACGTCAGCCAGGAAAGGCTCGGCGGATATCCGCCAGCCAACGCTTGCGGAAGGGAAGATAGCGTACTTTTCGTTGCCGAACTTGGAAGAACCGTCACGACGAACGGTCGCGCTGATGAGGTACTTGTTGTCCAGCGCATAATTCACGCTACCGAAAGTAGAAAGCAAGGTTTCTTCGTAACCACCGCTGTTGACGTTACGCGTGGCGTAGTCAGCGACCGCACCGTTAATGTAGCGAATGTCGGGGTTGAAATTCTGAAAACCGGAGATGTCACCAGCCAGGTTACGGCCCCGCTGTCGCTGCGCTTCGTAGCCGGCCAGGAAGTTGAGGTTGTGGCGCTCGTTGAACGTCTTATTGTAGTTCAGCGTATTGGTCCAGATCCAGCCGTAGTCCCGGTTGTAGCTGTCGAACAATTGGGTGTTCGTAGAGGGTTCCGAGTTCTCGAAAGTAGGAAAGCTGAAGCGGGAAGAACCGCCCACGGCATAGTTTACCCCCACCGTAGATTTAAACTTCAGGTTTTCCAGAATGGCATACTCCCCGTAAAGGCTACCGATGATGTTGTCGAATTCACCGGTATTAAAGCGGTTACGACGCTGGAGGGCAACGGGGTTGTTACCGTTGGAAAGGCCGCTGGCCTTGGCTCCGGCATACTCTACGCCGTCAACGGCAAATACGGGAATGATGGGCTGCATCTTAACGATCTGCATGATGATGCCCTGCTCGTCCTGGCTGCCGCCGCCGCCGCCGCCATTGGCGTACACACGGGAGATGTTGAGGTTCTGGCCTACGGTGAACTTACCCGCCGTCCACTGGCTGTTCGCACGAACGGCGAGACGGGTGAAATAGCTCTCGAGAAGGGTTCCCTGCTGGTCGAAGTAGTTGGCGGAAATACGGTAAGTACCGTTGTCCGTACCACCTGAAATGGCCAGCGTGTGATCCTGAATGGGAGCCGTACGGGTAGATTCTTCCCACCAGTTGGTGCCTTCTTTGTTTGAACCGAAGATCAGGTTATTGGGGTAACTGAAGAGCGACTCGTCGACGTTTCCGTTCGCATCCCGGCAATTGTCACACGCGAAGGTGTAGTCGGGAAGTACGGGAGTGCTGCCGCCACCATAAAAGTCAAGCAGCGGGTTTTGATCAGGATCCTCGAAAGAGTTGAAGAACATTTGGGCGTAGTCCTGTGAACTGGTGAACAGGATGTCGTCCCAGCCGCGTTCGTGGCCCTGAACGCCGTAGTAACCGTCATAAGTCACCTTGGCCTTACCGCTTTTGCCCTTTTTGGTGGTGATGATGATCACACCGTTCAGCGCGCGGGTACCGTAGATGGAAGCCGAAGAAGCATCCTTCAGGATTTGCACGGAAGCGATGTCGTTGGGGTTGATGTTGTTCAGAAAGCTGTTGAACTGAGGAACACCGTCCACTACGATCAGCGGATCGTTGTTCGTGAATGAAGACACGCCCCGGATACGGATGTTGGTTCCGTCACCGGCGGCACCGGAAGTGGAGATCGTCACGCCGGTCGCGCGGCCTTCCAACTGCTGGTTGACCGAAGAGGCGGCAACCGAGGTCAGCTGCTCGGCATCGATAACGGCAACGGCACCGGTGATGTCACCCTTACGCTGTTGATTGTAGCCCGTCACGACGATTTCATCGAGGATGTTGACGTCGGGAGACATCTGCACATCGATCGTCGTCTGATTGCCGACCGTTATGGTCTGGGTGGTGTACCCGGTGAACGAGTAAATGAGTACATCGCCGGCTTTCGCCGCTACGCTGTACGAACCGTCGAGGTCGGAAACGGTACCCGTGGAGGACCCCTGAACCAGTACGGTGGTACCGACGAGGCCGAAACCGTCTTCGTCAGTAATGGTGCCCTTAACGGTTTGAGCACTGACCCAGGCGGTGCAGAACAGCAGGAAGGCCGCCATCAGAAGGCGAGCCGATCCGAAGCTGCCGGCTTTGGGCGGGAAGTGTTGGTACACTTTCATAAGTTAGTGAATTGTATGATAGAATGTTGTTGAAAAAGCAGTTGCCGGTCGCACAGTGCGTCGGTACCGTAAGTTGTATAGTTGCATACGAGAAGGCCCCCAAGAGAATTCCGAATTCATTTCAAACGAGAATAGCACCTCACGACTGGTAGCCCTGAAGTGTGGTCGTGTCGTCTGATCGTAATGTGTTGCGCCTATCCGCCGAAGCGAAAGGAACTCTAAGGAAAGCTTGATCGTGTTAGACTTTAAGTTTCAATACTGTGATGAAAACACAAACTACACCGCATACATAGCCGTAGCGGTGTACCAAAAGTGCAAAATCAAAAGGACCGATCCAAATATGCGGAAGATTTTTTTTTATGATTGACGACTCCTTGCGATAAAATTTGCCAAGCGGCCATACTAATTATGTATATCCTGTTCCAACTACTAAGTATCTGATTCTCAACGAAGTCGATGACCGGCCGGGATTTCGCCGCCTTCCCGGACGGCAGTTAGATAGTGTCCAAAAAACACTTACTAATTTCAGAATTTTTTTTCCCTGAAATTCCGGGGGGGCGCGGTCGCGGGTGCAAATGTTGTTTTCAGGGTTGTTTTAAGCAATCGATTGTCCTTGCGGCGTGAGTTTTTTCCGCAATTCCTAACGGGAAGCAGTCCGCAATCCTTTGGTACCGGATTTCCTAAAACTCCCGGAACAAACGGGGAGGTTTTCTACCGGATTACGGAAAATGCCGGTGGTTGCCCGCCTCCGCCATAGATTTGCGGCGGACCCGTCCGTTCTCCACATCAACTTCGCTCATGCTTCCCGCTCTGCTGTTCAGCCTCTTTTTTTTGTTTCCCGCCTGGTGGCTTTGGCGTCGCGGCCGACGCGGGTGGGCCATCGCGCCGCTCGCCACCGCTTTACTGCTGCTGGGCTTCACGATCGCCCTTAAACTCGACGACGTTAACCACCGTCAGGGCCAAGCCGATCTGGAAGTGCTGCTGCGGGAACTCTCCCGACCCGATCTGCTGACCGATACGGACCTCAGTAACCCGGACGATCAGCTCTTCCTCGTCGGCACCGCCGGTCAGGCGCTTTTCCGCGCCCGCTCCTACGCGCCCGACCGCCTGGCGGCTATCGACTCGGCCCTGTACCGGCTCGCCGAGTGGGCCGCCGGCCGTAATAACCTCCGCCAGTGGCGGCGCGGCGCGAATTGGGACCGGGAAGTTTTCTTCCTGGCCCGGGCCGGTGCCGCCCTCGGCCACTATCAGCTGGCTACCGATGACCTCACCTTTGAGTCCAGCTTCAAAAGTATCGGCGAGCACCTCGGCCGGCGCGTCGAGCGGGGCCGCTACAAACACCTCATCAGCCGTCCCGGTGAGGAGTTCTTCCGCCCGGCCGATAATGCCGCGGCCCTCTACACCTTGTCGTTATATGATCGCTTTTACGGTACCGACTTTATCACCCCCAACTTCCGCGACTGGTCTCGCTACCTGAAAGACGAGCTGCACTACGCCGAATCCCGCCTGCCCTGCGCCGCCTTCAGCGCCACCAACCGCTGCCGGCTGGAGCCCTCCGCCACCGCCACCGGCCTCTACATCGCCTACCGCGCCGCCGCCCGCCCCGGCGAGGCGACCGATGATATTCCGTGGCGGGAGTGGTTACACTATTTCGGCAAGACCTCCCTCAGCCCCTTCTCGCTCGGCATCCGCCCAAACATGCGCGACGGCCGTGAGGCCCGCTACTGCGAACTCGGCGCCTATCCCCTCGATTGCGATCGGTACGAAGAAGCCGTCGGTCTGTGGGCCGCAGCGGAATACGGTGGTGACTATACCTACTTCCGCCTTTATGCCACCGTTGCGCTTCGTCGCTGGTTCTTACCCGAGGTCGATTACGCGGGCCAAAGCGCGGCGCGACGGCGGCAATTGCTGACGCGGGTGGCGATTCGGTGCGTGGGGGTGAGTGGTGTGTTAGTTCGTTAGTATTTTAGTTCGATAGTGCCAGGTAGTAAGCTTGGCTAGCACTAACTTCTAACGAACTAACATACTAACGAACTACTTAACCTGCTCCCGCCAAACCTCCGCAAACCGTCGGTGCCCCAGCAAATAATAGTGCAGTATGATGCTGTCCGCCACCCGCCCCTCGTCCGTTCGGTCGGGGCCGATGCGGGCCCGCTGAATGGCCCGTTTGCGTTTCCCGCGTCGGCTGATCCACAAGCCGAGGTGGCTGTAAAAGTGCAGGTGGGCCTTAAGGATAGAGACGATATGAGCGAAGTTGCCCTGCGTCAGGAAAAGTACGCCCGCCACGCCGTCGAGCAGCAGCCGGACGGGCAACCACCAGACCAACCGGCTCAGCGGCTCGTTTTTAAAGCTCGTCGTCAGCGTATTGCGAAAGTTGAGGTAGGTCTTGCGTGGGGTATTATAACTGAGCGTACCGCCGCCGACGTGGTAAACGACGGAACGCGGCTCCACCATGATCTTGTAACCCGCCCGCTTCATGCGCCAGCAAAGGTCGATCTCCTCGGCGTGAGCGAAATACTCCGGCTCGAAACCGCCCAGGGCGTGGAAGAGGTCCGCCCGGCAGAAAAAAGCAGCGCCGGTAGCCCAGAAGATCTCCTTGCGCCCGTCGTACTGCCCTTCGTCGCGCTCGGTGTGGGTGAACAGCCGGCCGCGGCAAAACGGGTAGCCGAGGTAATCGATGAAGCCACCCGCCGCGCCGGCGTACTCGAAACGGTCGTGGTCCGCCTCGGCCAGGATCTTGGGCTGTGCCGCACCGATCGTCTCGTCGCGGAACAGGGGCAGGATTTCGTCCGTCCAACCTTCCGTCACGCGCACGTCGCTGTTGAGCAGCACGTAGATTTCGGCCTCGACTTGCCGCATGGCCACGTTGTAGCCGTTGGCGAAGCCGTGGTTTTCCCGTAGCACGATCAACTCGACGTCCGGGTGGTGCGCGCGCATCCAGGCCACGCTGTCATCCGTGCTGCAATTGTCGGCCACGATGGCGCGGGCGTTGGGGGGCAAGCTATCCACCACGCCGGGCAGGTATTTTTCGAGGTACCCCCGGCCGTTGTAGTTCAGGATGACGACGGCGGTGACGGGCGCGTACCGGTCTTGTGGTTGGCTGGTCGTTTGGGGCGCGGCCAGCGCGGCGCGGGCGGCGGTTTCGTCTTCCGCCAGTTGGGCCTTCAGGGCGTCGAGGCCGTTCAGCTCCAGGTCGCCGCGCAGGTGGTCGGCAAAGGTGACGGTTAGGGTTTCACCGTACAGGTCCCGGTCGAAGTCGAACAGGTTAAGCTCGATGACGACGCCGCGGCCGTCGTTCAAACTCGGCCGGTCGCCGATGTAGAGCATACCGTCGTAGCGCGCGCCCCGCCATTCGGCCCGTACGGCGTAGATGCCGTTGGCGGGGATGAGCTTGAGCCGGTGCGACGGCGCGATGTTGGCCGTCGGAAAGCCGATGGTGCGCCCGATCTGCTTGCCTTCGATCACCTCCCCGCTGATGGCGTACGGGCGGCCGAGCAGATCGTTCGCCTTGCGCACCTCACCGGCCAGCAGGGCCTCGCGCACCTTCGTGGAGCTGACCGTAATATCGTTCACCTCCTGGGCGTCGATCTCGATCACCTCGTACCCGCGTTCCCGGCCGTGGTGACGCAGGTAGGCCAGGTCCCCCTTGCGGTCTTTGCCGAAACGGTGGTCGTAGCCGATCACGATGCGCTCGGGGGCGAAGTGGCGCACCAGGAAATTATCGATGTATTCCTCCGGCGTCTGCCGGCTGAAATCGATCGTAAAGGGTACCACGACGAGGTGGTCGATGCCCGCCGCTTCGCACTGGGCCGCCTTTTCCGCCGTCGTGGTGAGCAAACGCAGGCCGTCGTCGTCGGGCCGCAGCACGGTGCGCGGGTGAGGGTCAAAGGTGATCACGACGGATTCGCCACCGCGTCGCTTGGCCAGCCGCCGGATGCGCGCCAGCAATTGCTGGTGCCCCCGGTGTACGCCGTCGAAGCTCCCGATCGTGAGTACGGCACGGCGGAAGCGGGGAAGGGCGGCTAAGTCGAAGTGGGTTTGCATTGGCTTGGGGCACGAAAAAAGGGAAGGCGCAAGGTAAGCAGTAAAGGTTAAAGGGGGAAAGGATTAAAGGAAGGGTTGCCTCTTTCCCCTAAAGCCTTTTCCTTTACGCCTTTCTCCCTTTCCTCCCTTACTTTCGCGCCATGGAAAGCTCTAAGATCGTTCGCGCCCTCGCTACCGTTCAGGACCCCAATACGGGGCAGGATATTATCACCGCCAATATGGTGTTGCACCTCAAAGTGGAGGCACCCGACGTGTCGTTTACCCTGCAACTGCCCAAGCTCGACGCGGACTATAAACAGCAACTGAATTTTGCCTGCCAGGAGGCCATTCTGGGCGTTTACCCGGAGGCCAACGTGCACGTTCATATGCGGAATCCGGGTCAGGGCGGGGCCGCGGGTGCAAAGGGAAGTGGCGGCCCGGCCAAGGGCAACCCGCTGCCGCACGTGCGCAACATCATCGCCGTCGCCAGCGGCAAGGGTGGGGTGGGGAAGAGCACCGTTTCGGTCAATCTGGCCCTCGCCCTGCAGGAACTCGGCGGGGCCGTCGGCCTGCTCGACGCCGACGTGTACGGGCCGTCCGCGCCCACCATGCTCGGCCTCCAGGGCCAGAAGCCGACCGTGGAAAAGATCTACGGTAAGCCCAAGATCAAACCGCTGTTCGCCTACGGCCTGCCGGTCATGAGCACCGGCTTCGTGGTGGAGCCCGAACAGGCCGTCGTGCTGCGCGGTCCGCGCCTGTCCGGCATCATCAAGCAGTTCCTGGAGGAGTGCGTCTGGCCCCCGCTCGACTACCTGATCATCGACCTGCCGCCCGGCACGGGCGACGTCCAGCTGTCGCTCGTCCAGACCGTCTCCGTCACCGGCGTCGTGCTCGTCACCACTCCCCAGGAAGTCGCCCTGGCCGACGCGATCAAAGCCATGAATATGTTCTTCCTGCCCGACGTGCAGGTGCCCGTCCTCGGCGTCGTCGAAAACATGTCCTGGTTCACCCCCAAAGAACTGCCGGACAACAAATACTACCTCTTCGGTAAGGACGGCGGCAAAACGCTGGCCAAAAAATCCAACTCCATGCTCCTCGGTCAGGTGCCCCTCGTGCAGGGCATCCGTGAGGGCGGCGATGACGGCAAACCCTCCTTCCTCAACACCGACGACGAGATCACCCGCCAGGCCTGGTTGACGGTGGCGAAGAACGTGGCGCGGCAAACGGCGCTGCGGAATGAGATGATGGGGGAGACGAAGGTGGTGGAGGTGAAGCGTTAAATACTTTGAAATTTTCCTTAGATGAAAAAGCAACTGTTTCTATATTTAGTTCTCTTGTGTTTCTCAAGCACTACCGTGTCCGCTCAGGAAACGCAGCCACCTTTCCTGTACGGTGCGCAGGCCATGGTTATTCTGCCGGGAATCAGGGCCTACGCGGAGTGCCCCGTTGCTCCGGGGCTGATAATACGGCCTGAAATTACTTTGAACCTGGGCTACGCAAGTACGACGATAGGGCGCAATGTGAACGGGTTTGGATTGTCGCTTGAGGGGACGCTTGACTCACGTTGGTATTATAATTATAATAGAAGGCTTGGCCTCAAAAAATCGGTTTATCGTAACAGTGCAAATTTTATTTCTCTAAGAACCACGTTTCTTCCGGGAGTCGTGGTTGCTAAGAGTTCTAACGCTATTGTGGGTACATCAGGCTTTACGATTATACCCGTTTGGGGGTTAAGGAGACCGGTGGGTAAGTTTGTTTTCGAGGCGTTTGCCGGTATAGGCTACAGAAGGACCGGGCAAGAGGGCAGGCGTAAGACATCCGGTGGTGCGTTAGACCTCAGCGTCGGAATTGGATTTTGACGATATATGACGCACAAGAATCGAGTGATAGTCGTGGATATAGCGGACGCCGCTCTGGCGGACGGCGCAGATCCCGGTTAAGCCCAGCAATACGAGATGCCGTCATCCACCGGCTGCGTAGCTGTCGCCGCATGATTGGCGGGGGATGGAGCCCGCAGCGAAGCAAAGGGCGGAATCCCCCGCCATTCCCGCACGACGACATCTCCCGCCATTCCCGCACGACGACATCCCTCGCCATTCCCGCACGACGACATCCCCCGCCATTCCCGCACGGCGGCATCCTTGCGCCATGCGCGACGCGGCCCGATATTATCCACCCCCGCAACCTCCCACCACCCCCATACGTTCACCTTCCCGCACCCACCCGCCCCAACGCCCTTTTCCCCACCTCCACCGCACCCGCGGCCCCGCCCAGAAAACCATGATTCAAATCGACAAAGCCGACATCAAGGCCAAAAAAGCCAAACTCGAAGCCTGCGGCAAGTACCTCAAGCAGGAGTTCATCGGCATCGACCCCATCATCGACGATCTGCTCGACTATTTGCAGGTGTGGTACCTGATGCCCGACATCCTGAACCGGCCGGTGATCATCAACCTGTGGGGCATGACCGGCGTGGGCAAGACCGATTTGGTGCGCAAGATGGTCAAGTTCCTGGAGTACCAGGACCGCTTTACGGAGGTGGAACTGAGCAATACGGACGAGAGCAGCTACCTCTCCACCGTCGCCCAGATCCTGAGCACCAACCGGCTGAGTGATGAGAAGCCCGCCATCGTCCTGTTCGACGAAATCCAGCGGTTCAACACCGTCGACCCGGAGGGCAACCCGCTCAAGCAAACGAAGTACGCCGACTTCTGGGAGTTGCTCAGCGACGGCCGCCTGAGCCGCAAGACGAAGGAAGACCTCGACTCTTTCCTGTTCAACTACATGACCACCAAGAAGAACAACGCCAAGGCCAAGGCGCGCGGCGAAGACCCTTACCCGTACAGCGGCCTGAGCGTATACGACGCGATGCAGCTGCAAACCAACCTCGGCCTCGATACGCCCGTCATGGAGATTGCCGAATACACCGAAGACGACGTCATCAACCTGATCCTCGAAGCCAAGGAAAAGAAGAAGATCTACGAGCCCGTCGATCACTCCAAAACGCTGATCATCATCTCCGGTAACCTCGACGAGGCCTTCGAGATGGCCACCCAAACGAGCGAGGCGGACGTCGACGCCGACATCTACCACGCCTTCACGAAAAAGATCACCGTGGTGGACATCAAGAACGCCCTTAGCCGCAAATTCCGCCCCGAGCAGGTCGCCCGTTTCGGTAACATCCACCTGATCTACAACTCCCTGCGCCGGGTGGATTTCGAGGCCCTGATCGAAAAAGAGATCGGACGCATCAAGACCAACATGCGCGAGAAAGTCGGCATCGAGCTGGAGGTCGGCCCGGCGATCAACGATTTGATCTACCGCAACGGCGTTTTCCCCGTCCAGGGCGTGCGCCCGGTGTTCAGTTCGGTGGTCGACATCCTGGAGGCCAACCTCAGCAAGTTCATGTACGAGGCGATCATGGCCGGCGAAACCGAACTGCGCATCGACTACGATAAGGCGGAACAGCGGATCGTGGCGAACTACGGCGGCAATTGCTACAAAGTTCCCTACGTCGGCCGCATCGACAAGATCCGCCAGTCGAACCAGATCGACGCGGTGGCCAACGTCAGCGTTCATGAGTGCGGCCACGCCGTCGTTTACATGGCGCTGACCGGTATGGCGCCGCTGCAACTGAAAAGCAAGGTGGCGAGCAGCTACGCGGCCGGTTTCACCTTCCCGCACCAGATTCACGTGACGCGGGTGGCGATGCTGGACAAGATCCGCATCTACCTGGCCGGCGGCATCGCCGAAGAGCTGATCTTCGGGGAAGACAACGCCAGCGTCGGTCGTCGTCACGATCGGGAAGAGGCGACTAAACTGGCCATCGAATTCATCCGCCGCTACGGCTTCGACGAAGCGTTTCAGGCCGTCTACAATCTCGACGCTAACCACCTGATCATGGACCACAAGGTCACCGACCGTAAGATCGAAGCCCTGATGGCGCGCCTGGTAAGCGAAACGCGCGAACTGTTGCGACTGCATCTGGAATTGCTCAAAGACCTCAGTCGCGAGCTGCGCGAAAAGGGCAGCCTCGAAGCACCGGAAATCATCACCGTCAGTGACCGGCACGGTTTGGGCGTGACGGAAAGGGAGGAGGGGTATATGCACGTATGGAAATATAACGAGCAGCTGGGAAATGGACATTGACCGACCGTTAGCTACCGGTTTCCTACCTTCACCGCGCCAACCTTTAATTTGAACATCGGCGTACACGGCTTGCACGCGGTGCGACCGACAGAACAACACAGAACATGCGTTTTACGCTTCTAATCGCGCTTTTATTAGCGTTTATCACCGTTCCACTCGTCGCGCAAAATGTTGTACTGGAGGGTACGGTAGTGGACGAAGAAACCGGAGAACCCATTCCGTACGCCGCCATTTCGACCCGTTTCAACCAGGGGTCTTTCGCCAACGAAACCGGTGCTTACCGCATCGAATTTCCGGCGGACCAGGGGGTGGATAGTGTCTACGTTTCACAGATTGGTTACACCCAGCGTGGTGTTGACGTGAGCAACTACGTGGCGGGGACCGTCAACCGGCTAGACCTGCGGTTACGCGTCAGCATCATCTCGCTCGATGTGGTGGAAGTGACGCTGGAAATGGACCCGATCTACCTGATCAAACGCGCTTTGCGCAACATCCCTTATGTGTACGGTTGTGAAGAATACCTGATCCAGGCTTACTACCGCGAGTACAGTATCGAGGGCGATCAATACGCCGAGTTTACGGAGGCCATGGTGACCATCAAAGATCAACCGTACTACTCGCCCAAAGCTTATGCCGCGATTTATCTCGATAACCTCAAAAAAGAGGATTATAAAGGGCAGGTGGCAGAATCATTGCGCCACGGCGATCAGAACCCACTGTACACCCTTTACCAGGGCTATTCCAACGGTGCGCGCAGGCACACGCTGCACTGGATGACCTCGGGGGATATAGATTTTTTCGAGGCCTTCAGCTTCGAAAGAATGGGAGTGTACAGTAACGGACGCGACACGATCGTCCGCATCGGTTTTGAACTGGTGCCCGAGCGCACGGGCATGACGAAACGTACGCTAAAACTATTCGCGGGCTGGACCAAAGGTGAGATTTACATCAACATGAACGATAACGCCTTTATCAAAATCACGCGCGGCGATGAAGACGGAAGTTCTTACAGTGAATCCACTTACCATAAGATCCGTGGCAAATATTACCCCCGTATGATTCAGAAAACTTCGGGTTTCAGGGTGACGGACAATAATTATTACCTGAATAACCAAACGATGGTTTTCACGAACATGATCAATCAGAAGCCGCTGTTCGACAAATACCTCACGGGCAAGCGCGTGCCCCCCAAACGGCAGTTCTCTTACCTGAAACGCAAGGGCCTGGTACCTTCTTCGGATTTCGACCGGGGCATGATTTTTCTGCCCCTTAGCAAGGCACTGGAGGTAGAGAAAGCAAAGCGGTTGCTGAACGAAAAACTAGGTAGGAATCACAATCCGTAATAACGTTACGGATACTTCAGGTGATTATCAGGGCGGGGAACGCGGGTGCGGAAGAAAGGGGGGGGCGTTGTTTTCTTTCGATTGTCCCGGTGAAAGCGTGTACCGAAGGCCGGCCGGCCGTCATCCCACCGTCGATCTGCTTCGGTAACGGCGGTGAAGTTCTGACGCGCCATTCGCAACGTACGCCCTACCTTCGACTCTCCACTTTTCACTTTCCCACTTCTCCGAGCAGACATGACACCCCGCGAAGTTCTTACAAAATACTGGGGCTACGACGACTTTCGTCCCGGCCAGGCGGAGATCATCGAGGCGGTGATGGAAGGCCGTGACACGCTCGCCTTGTTACCTACGGGCGGCGGAAAGTCCATCTGCTTTCAGGTGCCGGCCCTGGCTCGGGAAGGTGTCACCATCGTCGTCTCTCCCCTCATCGCGCTGATGAAAGACCAGGTGCGACAGTTGCGCGACCGGGGCATCGTGGCCGCGGCAGTTTACAGCGGGATGCGGCGGCAAGACATCGACCGCATTTTCGACAACGCCGTTTACGGTAACACCAAATTGCTCTATATGAGCCCCGAGCGTTTGCTGACCGACCTGGCCCGCGTGCGCATCGCAAAAATGAACCTCGCCCTGATCGCCGTTGACGAGGCGCACTGCATCAGCCAGTGGGGCTACGACTTTCGCCCGCCGTACATGCGCATCGCCGAGCTGCGGGAGATTCACCCGAAGGTGCCCGTCATCGCGGTGACCGCCACCGCTACGCCCGAGGTGGTGGAGGACATCCAGGAGAACCTGGAGTTTGGCGACAATCGCTTCATTTTCCAGCAAAGCTTTGGGCGGGATAACCTCGGCTACGTCGTCCGTACGCCGGACGGGAAGGAGCAACAGATGCTCAGCATCCTGAAGGGGGTGCCGGGTACCAGCATCGTTTACGTCCGCAGCCGGGGACTGACGAAGCAGATCGCGCTGGGCCTGCAGCGGGCGGGCATCCAGGCGGCCAGCTACCACGCGGGCCTGGAGCCCAAAGAGAAAGACCGCCGGCAGGAAGCCTGGATCAAGGGCGATCTGCGCGTCATCGTTGCCACCAACGCCTTCGGTATGGGCATCGATAAGCCCGATGTGCGCACGGTGATCCACTACGGCCCGCCGGACAGTCCCGAAGCCTACTTTCAGGAAGCCGGGCGGGGCGGTCGGGACGGGGCGATGAGCTACGGCATCATGCTCTATAACCCGTACGACGGTGTGCGGCTGCGCAAGAACTGGGCACTGAGTTTTCCCGAGGTGAGCGAAGTGAAGCGGGCCTACCGCGCCCTCGGCTCTTATCTCCAGCTGGCCATCGGCGGCGGGGAGGGGGAGAGCTATGATTTTGACATCGTGGCCTTCAGCCAAAACTTCGGCTTCGACGTGCGGCAGGCGTACAGTGGGCTGAAGGCGGTGGAAAGGGCGGGCTTCATCCTGCTCACCGAGGCCGTGCACCAACCGGCGAAACTCCAGATTATCGCCACTAAGGAGCAGCTCTACCAGTACCAGATCAAGAACCGGGCGATGGACAAGCTGATCAAGACCATCCTCCGCACCAGCCACGGCGCCTTCCTGGCCCCGGTGAAGGTCGAGGAAGGCGCGTTGGCCAACTTCCTCGGCATCGAGCTGGAGGAACTGCAACGCACCTTTCGCAAGATGACCGGTGAGGGCATCATCGACTATTTTCCGCAAAAGGACCTGCCGCAGGTGGTCTTCCTCCAGCCCCGCGTCGACCCGGAGCACATGCGGATCAACGAGGTGCAATACCGCTTCCTGCGCGACCGCGCCATCCACCGCATCGAGACGATGATCGCCTACGCGGAGAGCAACGCCAGCTTCTGTCGCTCGCGCACGCTGCTGAAATACTTCGGGGAGCCGGCCCTGACCGACTGCGGAATATGCGACGTTTGCCGTGCCCGCAAGGCGAGCTCCAACCCGCCGCTGACACCCCGCAAGGTGTACGGCGATATAGTGAGCCGACTCGAGAAAGACAACAACCTTACGGTGGAAGACGCCCACCGGACGTACGGCATGGTGCGGCGGCAAACCACGGCGGAAGTCATCCAGCAACTCATCGGCGAAGGCCTGATCGTGCAGGACGGTCACCACCTCCGACTGCCATGAGGATCGTCTGTACCGTCACCAATGATCTGGCGCAGGACCAACGGATGGACCGCATCTGCACCTCTCTCGTTCGGGCCGGACACGAGGTTACGCTCGTCGGCCGTCTGCTGCCCGACAGTAAACCGCTGCCGGATAAAGGGTACCGGCAACACCGGATACGCTGCCGCCACCACGGGGGCAAACGCTTCTACGCGGAGTACAACTATCGCCTGGTGCGGGAGATCAAAGGCTGGAGCTACGACGCCGTTTGCGCCGTCGACCTCGATACGCTGTTGGCTGGTGTGCGCCTGACCGCCGGTGGGCGCGCCAAACTGGTCTTCGACGCGCACGAGTGGTTCAGCGAAACGCCGGAGGTGGTGGGCCGCCCGCTGGTGCGCGGCCTCTGGCGAGGACTCGGCAAGGCGTTGGTGCCGAAGACCGACGCCCGCTACACGGTAGCCCCGATGCTGGCCGAACGGCTGGCCGAAGACTACGGCGTGCCGTTTCGCACCGTACGCAATCTACCTTCCCCGGCACCCGCGTCCCCGCCCGAAAAGCCGGACTACCTGCCACGAACCGACCGTAAAGTGATCCTCTATCAGGGCATGCTCAATCCCGGCCGCGGCCTCCCCACCGCCATCAATGCCCTCGGGGGTCTGCCCGCCTGCGACCTGTGGCTTGTGGGCAGCGGACCGGAAGAAAACGCGTTGCGCATCCTCGCCGAAAAAGCCGGAGTTGCCGACCGCGTCTGGTTTGCGGGCTTCCGCCCGCCCCCGGAATTACCCGCGATCACCGCCCGCGCCTGGTTGGGCCTCAATCTGTTGGATGCCGTGAGCCCGAGCTATTATTACAGCCTCGCCAATAAATCGCTGGATTATGTTCAGGCCGGCCTACCTTCCGTGCAAATGGACTTTCCGGAATACGTTGCGCTGCAAAAACAGTACGGTTGTTTCCTATTGATCGACCGGCTGGAACCCGTTCGGCTCGGCATCGCGGTTAGCCGACTGTTGGAAAATGAGAAGGAACATGAAGCCTTGCGAAGGGGGTGTGATATCGCCGCGAAGCAACTGACCTGGGAGCAAGAAGAAGTGGAACTACTCGATATTTGGAAGAATCTTTAGTACTCGGGGCACTCGGAACATCTCTCCGCCCGACGCGGTCGGCGAAGAGAGGTTCCGAATGTTTCCTTAAAACTGAAACACCGCGAAACCCCGCATTTGGCAGGTGCTCAGCGTTGTCAACATGGAAGTAGCTATTTCCACCTCGCGCAGCACTTCATCCGGATTAATCTTTCGCCCCTTCAGCGACTGACCGCAGACCGTCAACTGAACACCCGCCACCTTCAGTTCCCGAATGATATCGAGGTTCGGGTTGTTGACGCTGTACTTCTTACGGTAAGCCTCGTTGTTGAGTACGCTGTAGGTTGCCTCGCCGTGAAGGGCGACCACCACTTCCATATTGTCTTCCGTTACGCCACCAACGTGATGCAGGTTCATCATCCGGGCGACGTTGTGAAGGCCCTGACTGATCTGGTTAGCGTTTTCGGAGCCTGTCTTTACGTCCACCACAATGCGGTAAACCATGAAGCTGTCGGGAAGAACGGTGGCCTCGGGAACGGGATAAATCTCCCCGAAATAAGGAACGGCGGGCGATACTTTTTCCTGCCCGAAACAGGCGGCGGAACACAGGAGGGAGAGGAGGAGAGCGTTGAAAACTTTGTTCATCAGTGTCGGAGTTTAACCGGGGGTCATGACATGATCGGAGCACGGCGGGACAAAGGTCGTAAAATGTGACGGTACTTTTAGGGAAAGGGTGGTTTTTGGCGGGGAGCGGCTTTTAAGCGTCGGAACGCTCGTAGCGGTTTAAATGCGTTTGCCCTAAAAACCGTGGAACTCGTCCGGCTTTTATTTTAGGAGCGTTGGTCATGCGGTTGTGCGAATCATCCGACGACGGGCGTCTAGCGAACCTCCTCCCCAACCGGCAGGTTATAATCCCACATTGACCAACTCAGCCTTGAAAAAACTCACTACGCCCGTTCGGGCGATCTTCCTCGTATTCTCAGCATTACTTTTCACCACCTGCGCCAATTTTAAGGCGCACGTGATGGAAGACGAACCCGGTCTGACGGCCGACGTACCGCCCGTCGGCGAGCCGGAATACTCCACCTTTATGATCGGTGATCTGGGCTACGATTACAGCCGCGGCCTGACGACGCTCGACGCGATGGTGCGCGCCATGCCCGAGGGTAAAAAGAAAAGTTCGTTGCTACTGCTCGGGGACATCACCGGCCCGGACGGTATGCGCAAGAAGAAAGGCAACGAACGCAAACACATCGATGCCATCGGTAAGATTCTCGGCCGGGTGCCCGGCAAGGTGTTTTACACCCCCGGTGAAAACGAACTGGGACGGCAGAGTAAATTCAGCCGCCTCGATCGTTTGGAGGACTACTTCGACGATAACGTGGATAAGAAGGTCCGATTCATGCCTAATAACGTATGTTCCGGTCCGGACGACGAGGAGATTTTCGACCGCGTCGGCCTCATCGGCATAAACAGTGCCTGGTATACGGCGGACTGGACGCGGGATGAGGAGGTCAGCGAAGGCTGCGACTATCGCAACCGCGACGCGATGACCTTCGCGCTGGCCGACGAGATCAAGGGGTACCGCGATCAGACCAAGATCGTGATGCTCCATCATCCGCTGCAGTCCAACGGTAACCGTTCGGGTAAATATAGCCTGACGCAGCATCTGTTCCCGCTGGCCGACCTTATCCCCGGCGCATATGTTCCGCTGCCGATTCTCGGCTCCTTGGTGCGCGCCGTCCAGAGCGTAGGCGGTGGGCCGGAGGACGTCAATAATTTGCTTTACCAGGAAATGGTGAGCAAGATCAAGACGGGTATCGACGACGAGATCAACGTGATCTTCGTCAGTGGGCATGAGCATAATATGTCCGTCATTCACAAGAAGAGCTACGTGCAAATCATCGCCGGTTCCGGTAGCGTGCGCGGCCCGGCCAACGGCGGATCGGACGCCAACTTCGTCGCCGGCCAGATCGGTTACTCCCGCCTCGATTTTTACGCGGACGGCTCGGTCTACACCGGCTTTTATACCGTGGATGAAGCGGGCAAGGAGCAACGCGTGTACTACCGCCGCATCATTGAAGATCGCGGCGCGCCGCAAGACGAGGGAATAGATGCCGTCCCCGTTGAGGAAATCAGCGAACGCGTGGTCAAAGCCTCCGTTTTCGGTAAGGGGCCGCAGGAAAAAACGCTGGCTCAAAAAACCGTGCTCGGCCGTCATTACCGTTCGCTTTACAATGTGCCGGTTGCCGTGCCCGTGCTTAAAATAGATACCATTAACGGTGGCCTCGAGCCCTACCGTCGCGGCGGCGGTATGGCCACCATGAGTCTCCACACGGCGGGCGGCGACGGCCGTCTCTACCAGCTGCGCTCACTGCGTAAAAACCCTTCTCAGTTGCTGCCGTCCATGCTGGAAAATTCCTTCGCGGCGGACCTGACGGCGGATGTATTTACCGCCGTGCATCCCTACGCGCCGCTGACCCTGCCGCCGATGCAACGGAAGCTCGGTCTGCTGGGCGCGGACCCGCGGTTGTACTACATCCCCAAACAGGACGCGCTGGCCGGTTTTAACACCAACTTCGGTGGCGAGATGTACTGGCTGGAGCAACGGCCGGACGAGGACTGGAGCGGCACCCGATTTTTCAACGGTAGTAAGAACATCGTCAGTAACTCCGACATGCGGGAACTGGTGCGCAAGAACTGGAAGCATTACGTGGACGATGGCAACTTCGCCCGCGCCCGCCTTTTCGACCTTTGGATCGGGGACTGGGACCGCCACCGCGACCAGTGGCGCTGGGCCTCGTTCAAGGAAGATGATGGCCGTACGCGCTACATGGCCGTGGCGCGCGACCGCGACCAGGTATACTCCAACTACGACGGTTTATTACTCGGAACCGCCCGGGTGTTCGTAGGCATGGCGCGCAAGTTTCGCCCTTTCACCGGCGATATGGGCCACATCAAATGGCGGGGCATGAACGGTAAGTGGAACGATCGCCTGTTCCTCAATCAACTGACGAAAGAAGAAATGATAGCGGAAGCCCAAACCATCATCGATGCCATGGACGACGAAACCATCGACAGCGCGATGCAACTTTTTCCGGAGGAAGTGCGCGCTTACAGCCTGGAGAACGAGCAAATCGGTGAAAAACTGAAGAAGCGCCGCGCGCAAATGCTCGAAACGGCCGAAGAATTCTACATGGACCTGGCCGAAAAGGTCAACGTGCTCGGCACGGAAAAAGACGATTACATCAGCGCTACCGGCCTGGCGAACGGCGATTTGCACGTGCGGGCCTATGACGCCAAAAAAGGCGGCGGGCCGGACGAGAAATTTTACGACCGCGTATTCCACCCCAACGAAACGAAGGAGGTAGTAATTTACGGCCTCGACGGCGACGACCACTTCGTGCTTACAGGCGAACGCAGTCCCATCCGCCTTCGCCTGATCGGTGGTACGGACGGTGATAAAGTAACGGCGGAGGGCAAATTAAAGGCCTGGGTATACGACGAGATAAAAGGCATTGATTTAGAGGGCGATACGGGTAATTTGAAAAACCGCACCAGCGATCGCCACCCAGAGCTGAATCAATACAACTTCGAGGAATATCAACCGGATTACACCGTGCCGGTACCCGCTTTCGGTTTTAACGTCGACGACGGCATACTGATCGGCGGAGGGTTCTCGCGCACCAACCACGGCTTCCGACCTGACCCTTTCCAGTCGCGGCATACGGCAACGGCAACTTACAGTACCAACGATTTTTATCGCCTGAGATATCATGGTGAATTCAACGACTTTTTCTGGAGGAAGTCTGATTTGACGCTGAACACGCACTACTTTTCCCCTGGTTCCGTTGCCAACTTCTTCGGCCTGGGCAACCAGAGCCCGGGGCAGCCGGATGAGGACGAAACGGAGATCGACGACGACGATATTCTGGAATTCAACCGCGCGCGACGGGAGGAAGTAATGATAGAACCTTTGGTTCGTTTTCGGGGTAAACGCAACCGCTCGGCTTTCAGCATCGGGCCGTTCTACCACAGTTACGCGATCGATGATGACACTCCGGGCTTTACGCTGATCCGAAATTCCGACGGCGTGCCGAACCGGGTATTCGAAACCCAGTCTTTCGTCGGCATCAAGGCGCACCTGACGGCAAACACGCTTCGGTTACCGCTGCTGGCGGACAACGGCATCAGGTACGATTTGTACGCCGCGCAGTCCTTTAACCTGGACGGGGAACGGGCTACCTTCAAGGTCGGCGGTCAATTCAGCTACTACCGGATGCTGACCAAGGTCATCAATTTCGCGACCCGCATCAGCCTGGAGCACAACGACGGCACGCCCGAGTTTTACCAGTTGGCGAGTATGGGCGGAGGCACGAATTACCGCGCCGCGCGCGCCGACCGCTATCTGGGCAACACCCTCTTCGTTCACAACATCGATCTACGTATGATGGGCTTTAAATTCGGTGGAAAGGAAACGCCCTCGGTTGCCGGCTTCATCCTGGGCCTGGACTACGGCCGGGTGTGGCTGGAAGGGGAAGACAGCGATGTTTGGCACGTGGGCTACGGCGGCGGGTTATGGGCCGCTCCGCTCGGCGCAACCATCGTCAGCCTGACGTACTTTCAGGATAAGGACCAAATGCGGATTGCCTTTGCGGCGGGCTTCCCGTTCTAAGGGGGCCGTTGAATTAAACGCCGGCCGAAAGAACATCGGACCCCGACCTTTGCTTTTTAAAACAAGCCCGGCAACCCGCGACTCCCCGCCCTCATCAGTACCTTTGATCATATGTCCTTAATCGAGAGACCGAATTTCATCTCCCTTATCATCCTCGGTGTGATCTTGTTGATCGCTGGTGGGTATGGTTTATTGACTTACACGCAGGGTCCGGAACTGGAGCACTACGATGTGGACAAATCTTATGATTTTGCTTTTGACTTCGAGCGGCCCGACGAGGTGGCTAAATTGCCTGACGCCCTGAAGGAGATCAGTGGTCTTGCCGCCTGGTTCAATCCGGACGAAGTCATCAGCGTGCAGGATGAGAACGGGGAAATTTTCATCATCGACACCCAGACGGGGACTATCATCGATGAATATAAATTCGGCAAAGACCGGGATTATGAGGGCATCGCCCGCGTCCAAGACACCGTTTACGTGCTGGAACGGGACGGCGACGTACACCGGCTTGAATGGCAAGAGGGTAAAAAAGAGTACGACGCTAATAAGATCGAAACGGATTTCAGTTACCGCAACGATACGGAAGGCATCTGCTACGACAAGCGAACCAATAGTCTCCTGATCGTGCCCAAAGAACAGGAGCTAAACCCTACTGACGGCGATGACTACCGGCGCGGCGTCTATGCCTATGATCTTAAAACTAAAAGTATGGAGCCGCAACCTCGTTTCTACGTCGACGAGTTTGCCGTCGGCGAAGTTATTTACGGTAAGCGTAAACCCTACCGGATGAAGCCCAGTGGCGTGGCGATCGACCCGATCACCGGCCACATTTACGTCATCGCTTCCGTAGGCAACATCATGGTCGTCATCGACCGCGAGAGCGGTATCAAGCACATCGAGCTGCTGCGCGAAAAGACCTTCAAACAACCTGAGGGGATCACCTTCAATGAAGCCGGAGACCTCTTCATCAGCAGCGAGGGACGGGGGGGTAAAGGCGTAATCGTTACCTTCCGCCGAAATTCAGGCAAGGTCAAGCAAACGAAGAGTCAATGAGTAACGAAAACGAAAAGAAAAAAGCCGAAGAGCCGAAAGTAGCCGAAGCGATTACCTCCGCCGCCGCATTCGTCAAGGAACGCTTCAGTACTGCACTTAAGCCCTTATATCTGTTTCACAATTACACTTACTCAAAAGAAATCGCTGACAAAGCCGGTGAACTCGCCAAACTGGAAAACCTGGCGGAGGAGCCATCCGAACGGCTGATCATCGCCGCTTACTTTTACCCGCTCGGCTTCATCGGCGGTGACAAGAAGGTTCCCGCCCGCTCCGCCGAGGAGATGCGGAAGTGGGCCGAAGCGGAAGGCTATGACCTCCAGGGGGCGGATGCCTGGATCCCCGCCGCCTGGGAAGCAAAAGATGACAGTTCATTACCCGTGCGTATACTGCACGATGCCGCCTGGAGTTGGCTCGGCCGCAAGCGTTTCGATCGCCGTTCCGACTTGCTGCAACTCGAACGCGAAGCCCGCTGCGGCAAGCGGGGCGACCCCATCAAATTCGGCGAAGAGATGCAGGAGACCCTGTTGCGCTTCCGGTACCTGACCACTTCCGGCCGGGAGGAATTCGACGTTCGCCGTCGCAAGAACGTCAGCGAGCAACAGGGCAACAACTACAAAACGGAACAGAAGGAGGTAAAAGCCCGCACGGGCAAGAACTTCGGTCGCGGCATCGACACGATGTACCGTACCGCCTTCCGGAACCACATCAACCTCAGCCGCATCGCCGACGGTAAGGCCAACATGATGATCTCGATCAACACGATCATCCTCTCGATCGTCATCACGGTGTCCGGTGCCTCCCTCAGCTTCTTCGAAGAAACATTCTACGAAAATCCCGAGTTCCTGATTCCCATCATCAGCCTCCTGCTCAGTTCCCTGACGGCCGTCGTCTTCGCCGTTTTTTCCGCCCGCCCGAGCGTAACGGAATACCGCATCAAGAAGGATAAGTTGATCAAGAGCAAAGAAGCCAGCCTGCTTTACTTCGGCAACTTCCTTAAGCTGGAAAAAAAAGAATTCATTGAGTACATGGCGACCATGAAACTCGACCAGAATGCCCTCTATGACGACCTCGCGCGCGACCTCTACGACCTCGGTCAGGTCATGCACAAGAAGTACCTGCTACTGACGATCAGCTACAACACCTTCGTGGGCGGGCTGGCGCTGGCGGTGCTGAGCTTTTTGGCGGTTTACTTGCTGAATATATTGTAGAAGTAAAGTCCGCGGCTAATTGGTGAGTGCTTCGCGCACCGCCTTACGAGGCAGCACTTCACACAGAGAACACGGGAGTCACGGAGATGCGTTAACGCTGTGCCTCCCGTGTCTTCCGTTTGCTCCATCTTAAAAGCTGCCTCGAAAAGTGCGGAAAACACTCGCGGTGCGTCAAAATAACTACACCGTCGTCCGCGCCACGATCGACCTGCCCAGCGTTACCTCATCCGCATATTCCAGTTCTCCGCCGAAGGATACGCCGCGCGCGATGTTGCTCACCGTCACGTCCACCTGCTCGGCTTCCAACTGCTTATTGATGAAAAAGATGGTCGTGTCGCCCTCGATCGTCGGGCTGATGGCCATGATGATTTCCTGGGTGTCAGCGTGTTTGGCGCGGTTAATGAGCGTGTCGATGTTGAGGTCCGACGGGCCGATGCCCTCGATGGGCATGATGACGCCGCCGAGGACGTGGTACAACCCGCGGTACTGCTGCGTATCCTCGATGGCCATCACGTCGCGGATGGTTTCTACCACGCAGATCAGGGATTGATCGCGCCGTTCATCGCTACAAATGGAGCAAATATGCTCATCGGAAAGACTACCGCACCGCGTACAGTGCTGAATGTTTTCCCGCATCCGCGCGATGTCGTGCGCGAAACGGACGCTGTCTTCGACGGGCCGGTCCACGAGGTGCAACACCAGGCGCAGAGCCGTTTTCTTACCGATGCCGGGCAGGGAGGCGAAAGCATTAACGGCGTCTTCAATAAGTTGGGAGGAGAACTGCATGTTGGGGTATCGGAGGTAGAAACTAAAACAATTTGGGCGCGGACGCGGGTGCGGTGGAAGTGGCAAGCACGTCGTTGAGTAACGCCGTCGAATATGAACAAATTTATCCGGGGATGGGTCAATTCAATCGCTGAAATCTTAACGGAATTAAGCACGACCGTAGAAATGACCGACAGCCTAATAGTCCAACAGACCAATAGTCCAACAGACCAATAGTCCAACAGACCAATAGTCCAACAGACCAACAGTCCAACACCCCACCTCACCTCACAATCTCCCCCACCTCGACTTCCACCGCCTCCTCCCACGGCAGCATGGCGTTGATCAAGCGTACTTTTTCAAAAGCGGGCAGGTCCCTGGCGCGGATGACGGACGGTCGAATAATCCCGGCGTCCAGTAATTGCCGGCGGCGGGTGCCGCGCAGCAGCGGCCAGGCGGGCGTATACCAGTGAGTGCCGTTGAAGAGCGCGACGTTGGCGTAGCTGGCGTCGGTGAGGTAGCCGTGCTGCACCATCAGAATGTCGTCGCAGGCCCCTTTCTTTTCGAGGCAACGACGGATGCCGGTACGGTCGGTAAATTTCTTGCCGTATCGGAGATCGTCCGCGTCCACCAGACGCATGGTGTTGACCGGTTTGACGGTGTAGGGTACCAGCTCGTGTTTGAGCACGCCCGCGCCGTATTCGATGCGCAGTTTGAAGAGGCCGTTCCGGGGTAATTCAAGGCCGGCCAGGAATTTCTCCAGTGATAAGGCGGGTGACTTGGCGTAGAAAGCCCGCCGCGAGCGGTTAACCCGCTTTTGGTGGTACGGCAACAGATCCGCCGTTCCGTTGTGGATACGGATGGATTCAAGCAGCGTCGGGGAGGGAGTTTTAGTTTTGGCCACGTAGTGTTCTCTCCCGGCTAATGTAGGGAAAAACCGTCAACACTTAGCGGAATGCGAACTTTTGCGCGTAGTTCTTCATATTCATCCCGCCATAAACTCTGGGCCGTGATGCCGCCGCCGCTGCGGAAGTAGTGCCCGCCGTCCGCCGTCGGTTCAATGAAACGGATGAGCACGCAGGTGTCCACCCGCCGGCCGTCGAAGTAACCACCGATGCCGCAGTAGTAGCCGCGGGGCCGCCCTTCCGCCCGGCGAATCAAATCGAGGGTCGCGGACTTCGGCGCGCCGCTGACCGACCCCGCCGGTAGCAGGGTAGCGAGCGTGTCGCCGAGGGCCGCCCGCCAGCCCTCCGGCAGGTAGCCGCCGATCTTGCTACTGGTCTGCACCAGCCCCCGGCGGGTAGTGGCGATCTTGTGGAAGTAGCGGTAATCCGTCACCCGCACGTTGCGCGCTACCTGGCTCAGGTCGTTACGGATCAGATCGACGATGGTGGCGTGCTCGGCAATTTCCTTCTTGCTGACGAGGAGTTCGGCGCGCGCCTGCTCACTGTCCGTCGCCGTTCCCTTCATCGGTCGGCTTTCGATGTAGCCGAGCCCGTCGATGGTGACGAAAGTTTCGGGGCTGAAACAAACGAAGTGGCCCGGCCAGAGGATGCGGTACTTGGCCTCACTCCGCCAGTACACGTCTTCCAGCGAGCAACTGAGGCGCACGGGTACGGGGAACGTCAGGTTGGTGAGAAAACTGTCGCCTCGTTGCAGCCCGCCCCGCACGACGTCGAACGCCCGGCGGAAAGTCGCCTCGTCGACGTGATCCGCCGAAAGTTTCGGGGTAGGCATACCAGCGGGCGGCGTCCTCCCGTCCTCATACCCCCGGAAAGAGAAGCGCGGCTGGTCGTCGCCCGCGTCTCCGGCCGACCAGACGCGGGGCCGCTCCCGTTCAAAATCAACGAGGAAGAAGCAGGGCTCGCGGGCCGCGCCGAGCGCGTTGAGTCGGTCGGCCCAGGCGCGCATGATGTCCGTTGGTGCAGTCATTCGGGGCGAAGTTACGCTCAATCTCCGCTACATTCCATGGTTGAGTGCCTCCCGGCCTGATTGATCGGGCCGGGAGGCACCCAACCGTGTATCTGTATATGGAGCTGACAAACCCTATCTTCCCCTTCTTAATCATAACACTTATGCGCCACATTTTCCTTCTTTTCTTTGCGGCTTTAATTTTTTCTTCCTGTTCGGCCGATCCGCCGGCTGAAGAGCTAGGGTCGTCCTCGCCCGAGCGCACGATAAAGCCGCTGGAATTCGTCTCCCACCAGGTTGTCAACGACGCCCAGTGGTGGTGGGCCATGACGGTCGGTGACGTGACGGGTGACGGGCTGCAAGACGTGGTGTACATCAACAATAATGCAAACGGCGGCCACCTCGCCTACCGCGCCGGTAGTAAGCAAAGTGGATTCTGGAAGGAAACCATCGTCGCCGAAGCACCACCCACCGGCGGTACCTTCGCGGCCGGCGATCTGGAAACGGCGGATATGGACGGCGACGGGGACACCGATATTCTCGCCGTCAAACATACGGGTGAATGGGACGACGCCGGAGCAGCGGCCGAATTGTTCTGGTACGAAAACCCGGGCTGGGAAGCCCACGCTATCGGCACCGCCAAAGACGCGGTGAAGGACCTCTCCGCCGGTGACTTTAACGGCGACGGAAGGATGGACCTGGCCGTGCTCACCTTCGACGAGCACAACCTGCGCGTACACGAGCAGCGGGCCGACGGTACTTTCCGAATGGTGCAGGACATTACCCAAGACGGTTTACACGAAGGAATGGACCTGGGCGACATCGACGGGGACGGTAACCTCGACATTATCGCCAACGGATTTGTCTTTCGCAACCCCGGCAAGGCTGACCTGACGAAGGAATGGCCCATCGAAGTGATAAACGAAAAATGGCACAACCAGACCGGCGACTGGAGTGCGAACGGAACGAAAACCTTCTTTACCGACGATTTCGGCGGCCACCCGGCCGTCTTCATGACCCACAGCGAGCGGGGTGGCTACCCCCTGGCTTATTACCGGCGCGACCCCGACGGCAACTACGCCGAAACGATCGTGCTCGAAGAACTGCCCGCGGCCCACACCCTGCGGGTGGTGGACCTGGACCTGGACGGCGATCAGGACATCGTCACCGGTATCAACTTCGCACGGGCCGTCAACCTGGAACCGAAGGTGGACCACTTCGAGGTGATGGTGCTGCTCAATGAGGGCAATGGCGAGTGGAAGCGCAAAGTGATCGACAACGAGGGCATTTATAACGGCCGCGTGGCGGACTTCGAAGGGGACGGGGATATGGACATCTTTCGCTACCCGAGCCACGAAGCCAGGGACCTTTACCTCGTCGAAAATCAGGTCAAATGATGCGCCTTCTTCTTCCGCTACTCCTCCTTGGTGGGCTTTCCAGCTGCGCCCCCGATCCTTCCACGGCATCCCGCGCCCCCGCCCAGCGTACCGTAAGCGAAATTCCGACGGACCGGTGGGCGTATGTCGAGGTAGATTCCGCCAAGGCCATGTGGGGAGATTTTGACGACCCGGAATGGCTGCGCTATTTCGGTCTCGCCGCGGGTGACCTGAACGGAGATGGTTTTGCCGATCTCGTTTCCGGCCGCAACGTTTATTTTAGCCCCGGCGGTAAGCTGAGTGGTAAGTGGCGCAAAGCGGACCTTGGCCGGAACGTAGACGCGAACCTTATCTATACACCGCAAGCGGGTCGGCCGTTCCTGCTCGCCGAAGCGCTGCCGGACGTGCTACGTTTCAACGTCGGGCCTGACGGCAAAACGGACGAGGGAGACGTGGTTGCCCGGATTCCGCCCACCGGCCACCACAACGGGCAGGGCTACAAAATTGCCAACCTGCTGAAAGGAAACGAAGCCGACGAGATCATCTACGCCAGCCAGGGCGGGCTGTACGTAATGGACCCGACCCGGCCGCCGCCCTGGCCGGTTACGCTGGTGGGAAAGGACGCCAGTGACGAGGGGCTCGGCGTTGCGGACATGGACGGTGACGGTGATCTGGACCTCATCTCCGGTTACCGTTCGCCCGGCGTGGACGCCGAAGTGCCGACGGTTGTCGTCTGGTTCGAGAACCCCGGCGTACTCGACCCGTCGTGGTCAATGCACCCGGTCGGCACCACCATCTTCGCCACCGACCGCGTGGAAGCAGCGGACCTGGACGGCGACGGCCGCGCCGATGTCGTCGTCGCCGAGGAACGCTACCCCGGCCTGGAGCCCGACGCCAACCTTTGGGTTTTTCTGCAAAAAGACACCGGCTTCGTCCGCCAGAAGGTCGTTACCCAGTTTTCCATGAACAACCTCGACGTCGCGGACCTCGACCGGGATGGCGATCTGGACCTGCTGACCGCCGAGCATAAAGGGCCGAACCTGTCGCTTCAGGTCTGGCTCAATGACGGCCGGGCAAATTTCACCCGGCAAGAAATTGACAGGGGCAAGGAATCTCACCTGGGCACCAGAGCCGTGGACATGGACGGTGACGGGGACCTGGACATCGTCAGCATCGGGTGGGACCACCACCGGTACGTTCACCTCTGGCGCAATGATGCGCTTGCTTCAGAGAAATGAAACTTTGTGTTCTTCCCTGGTTAGTGCATGGTTTACTATCCAAAACAGGCATTCTTCGTCTGATAGGGTAGACCCAGGAGGTGTCTCACCTTTTATCCGCCCGGATGAATGAGGGAAGTATGGAATCGAACGCAGAGAGTAGGTGATTTCCTACTTCTCACTTAATACCACCTTCTTGTCTTTACCTTCGCCGTACATGCAAACCCTTTCACCCGATGCTTTTTTCACGGACCCCGCCTGGGCCGACTATGCTTTACTTGACGTACGGTCACCGGGAGAGTATGCGGAAGGCCGCCTGCCCGGCGCAAAGCCCCTGCCGCTGTTCAGCGACGAGGAGCGCGCCACCGTCGGCACGCTGTACAAGCAGACCAGCCCCGACGCCGCTTTGCTGGAAGGCCTGGAGATCGCCGGCGGCAAAATGCGGTGGCTGGTGGAAGAAGCCCGCCGCCTCGCCCCCGGAAACAAGGTCGTGGTACATTGCTGGCGCGGGGGTCAGCGCAGCGGCAGCGTCGCCTGGTTGCTGGAGCGTGGCGGGTTCGAGGTCGCCCGGTTAACCGGCGGCTACAAGGCCGCGCGCAAAACCATCCGAACATATTTCTCCGAAGCCCGCCACCGGTACCGCGTACTCAGCGGCCCGACCGGCTCCGGTAAAACACCGATCCTGCTCGCCCTGCGCGATCTCGGCGCCAACGTCATCGACCTGGAAGGGCTGGCCAACCATAAGGGGTCCGCCTTCGGTGGCCTCGGCGAGGGCCCGCAACCCAGTTCGGAGCAGTTCGAGAACCTGCTCTACGCCGCCCTGCGCGCTATCCCCGAAAATGAGCTCGTCTGGTTCGAGGATGAAAGCCGGATGATCGGCCACGTTTACCTGACGGACGCGTTTTACGCACTGCTCACGGCCGCGCCCGTCGTGGCCCTCGAACAACCACCGGAGTGGCGCGTCGATCATTTGGTGGCCAATTACGCCCGCTACCCGAAAGAAGAACTTGCCGCCGCCTTCGATCGCATTCGCAAGCGATTGGGGGGGCAGCACCTCAAGGCGGCACTCGAAGCGTTGGCGACCGATGATTTCGCCGCCGCCGCCCGCATCGCCCTGGTCTATTACGACAAGGCGTACCACCATTACGGCGAACGCCGCAACGCGCGCGTACTGGCAACGGTTGCCGCCGCTAGCCCCGAGCCGGAAGATGTAGCCCGGCAGTTGATAGCGCTGAACCTTTAATTAGCAAGGGCCGCCGGAAATGAATCCGGCGGCCCTTGCTGATTCCCGACCTCCGGTCGGGTTGAAAGGACTGGCGCGAAGCCGCCTCCGGCGGCGAGCTCGCCGCCGGAGGCGGCTTCGCGCCAGTCCTAACGTTTACTCCTTCATCACTTTCGTCACGTATACCCGGCGGCCGTTTTCAAATAACTCGGCGAAGTAGACGCCGGAAGGCAATGCGTTGCCAAATCGAACAAAAGTGCCGTTCACCGCGCGCTCGCTCACGGCGCGGCCCAGTGGATCCGTTATCCGCAGCGTGGCGTCGTTCAGCGTCCGGCCGGTGAGGCGGAGCAGGAATTCATCGCTGGTGGGGTTAGGGAATATGGTTGCTTCGATGGCGTTACCGAAGTCATTCTCGGTGCTGACCGCCCAAGGCGTACCGTACACCAGAAAGGCGTCGAAGCCGGCTTCCACCAGGTGGCCGCTGTCGGCGAAATCGCTGGTTTCCACGATCAGTTGCAGATCGTCGTTGACCGTTATGAAGTCGGAGATCAGGAAGGAATCCAGTATCCAGGACGGGGTACCGCTTGCGGAGTAGTTCTTTACTTCCGCCGTATCGATACCGTTAGTGATCTTGATGACGAGCGCGTCGTCGGGCGCGACGTCACCACCGGCGTTATCGAACCAATATTGGTAGCTGACCTTGAGGTCGTTCAGTTCGAGGGGGCCGAACTTCGGGGACGTCAGGGTTGTCGTGCCGTCGTCCACGTCGTTGTTCCCGACACCACCTTCGGTGTTACCCGTCACGAAGGCCAGGCTGCCGAGGTCATCCGGGGCGTCCGCATCGGGGGCGAATAAAGCGCCGTTAAATTCGGTGCCGATGGGGTCGCCGCGTTCCCACACGCCGGAGGCGGCGTCACCGGTAACCACCCAACCTTCGTCAGTTGCAAAGTCGTCTTTGTAGCCGGGAATGAGGCGGATGGTGGTGTCGGCCAGGCTACCGAGGTCTTCGACGTCGATACCGACGGTGTTGTAACCCCAGCGGCCGACGAATAATTCGTAATCACTTTCAAAAACGCTGGCGATCTCGGCCCGGCCGTCATCGTCGGTTTTCAGTTTGAAATTGTTGCCCTCGCTCGTCAGGTCGAAACTGGCGTTGGAGATCACTTCGCCGGTTTCGTCATCCACTACCGTTGCGCCGACGCGGAAACGAGCAACGTTGGACTGCAGCGTGGTGTCGAGGCGGAGACAAACGTCGTTCGCCATGTCTACGCTTACCGTCAGCGGCTCGTAGTTGTCGGCGGTAAAAGTGACGGTGTAAGTGCCGGCGTTCGCCAATCCGGTTTTGTAATTACCGGTGGCGTTGGTGACCACGCCGTTGACCTGATCCGCTTCAATATGGACGCTGACGTTGTTAATCGGATTACCATCGAAAGCATCGGTGATGAAGCCTTCCAGGCGGGCGGCGCGCTTGTAGTCCACCTCCACTACGTAAAGACCGGTGGACCGGTCGGAAGCCAGGGTTAAACCACTGGGCAGGAAGGGGTAGGCTCCCCAGTTTCCGTTGAACCCGCCCGGTGAACCGGACCAGGTGTCCCAATTGGCGACTTCGATGATGTTGTCCGGCTTACTGGCATCGGCCACCACCAGACCGTCGGTGTAGTAGCTGATCGACAGGTAGTCATCGATCACGTGGACGTTGTGCGGGATGGTCTCGGTGTTGAGGCTGTACAACGGCCGGAACTGAAAAAGCTCGCGAATATCTTTCTTGTCGGAGATGTCGTAAGCGGCTACCGAGGCGTTTTCCCGCTCGTCAGTGGTGAAAACGGTCTGGCCGTCGTCCGTGGTCCACGCGTTGTGCGTAAAGGCAAACGGCGTTCTGGTTTGGCCGAGCTTACGGATGTTATCAAGATCCGAAACGTCATAGATACCGAGCTCTCCCAGGTAAATCTCGGAAGTATACATGGTGTCATTATGAACATATACGTCGTGTGAGTAAACCTCGGGACCTTTTCCGACATAGTCCGGGCTCATGGGGTTATCGTTGATGTCAAACATCAGGATTCCACCCCTGTTTACCCCGGCTCCGTTCGCAAAACGTTCGCCCCCGGATGTGTAAATACGCCCGATATCGGTATCGATATACAGGTTGTGCGCACGAATGAAAGTCGGCTGATAGCCAGGGATATCGTACTGGGTCCGATTAAAAGGAACGCTGTCGGGCAGGAAGCGAAGGTCGAAAGCTGTAATCCCTTCGTCGCCCTGGTCCGCAACCGAATAGGCATATTCGCCGAAGGTCTTCATGTCGCGCCAGTTGGAGTTGTCCCCTTCGATTCTGGCGACCTCGACGGCATTGTCCGGGTCCGCGAGGCTGACGAAGGAGATGCCGTCTTGCAAGCCGACAATGGCGTATTCGGTGCCGTCGGGCGCCACGTAACCCCATACGTCGTTTACCGCTGGGTCGTAATCGAGCGAGGAACGAAGGGTAGCGTTAAGCTGGGCGGAAAGCGAGGCGGATATGGCCACGATGGTGAGTAAAAGCAGCTGCTTCATGGGGTGTAATGATTAAGGAGGCGCAAAGATAGACCGATCCGATTCTCGTAAGAACTTAACAAGACTTAGCGAAAGCCGGAAGACGGAATAACACCGCTATAACGCGGTGGCGCGCTTGATGCCCACGCCGAAGGGTGTCGGGCGTGAGACGATGTACGGGAAAAAGGGTCAATTGGAGTCCGTTTGGCCGACAATTCTACTGCTTGTAGTAAGTAACGGTTTCCGTACTGACGCCGAGAAGGCTGAGCTCCAGTGCCGTGGAAGTCATACGGACGATGCCGTAGCAATCGGTGCCCGCCGGGCCGGAGATCGTGAAACAGGCGATTTCCATCGGCGCGCCGCCGTTGCAATCGCCGGGGCAGGCCGCATGGTAGGTCATGGGCTCCTGGAAGAGCATTTCGCCGTTGTAGTAAGTGGTGTAATGATCGGACGTGAATTCTACCATTTCGCGCTCGTCGGTACCGTTGACCCACATACCGGTCAGCTGGTTGGCGAGGATGGCTTCGGGGGTGTTCGGCAGGGGCGTGGCGTAGGTAGGCGGTGCGGCCACGGAGCCGTACGCCTGGGGTGCGGCCTGACCGTTTGACGGCGTAACGACTTGACCATTGACTGGATAGGGCGCGGTCGCGGGTGCCGTGGAGGGGGCGGGGGCGTTGGTGGCCACGCCGCCCTTGGCGGCCTGTGTCGGGTTCATGGGCACCGAGCCGTGCGCTGCCGGAGCCGGTTGCCGATCGGCCATCGGTGTACTTTGGCCGTAAGCCGCGGGCTGTTGCGCCGCCGGTTGCGGCCGGCTGCTAGCCGGAACGGGCATCGGCGTGGAAGCGGTCATAGGTACGGGCCCCGCGGAGGGGTCATACGCCGGCCCTTCCAGCCCTGACGGCGCGGTCGCTACCCCCGCGCCGCTACCATCGTCGGTTTGGGTGGTCATACAACTCGTGATAATCGTCAGGAATAGCAGCAGGGTGAGGTAACGCATGGTGGTATCAGTAATTGATGTAACCGTAAAAGTAGGTTTTTAAGGCGGATGTTTGTTGGGGGTAAGGCTTTAACGTCTGAAACCAGTTAGTGCCGACACGCTCCGAATGCGTTGTTCGCTGCGCGAACATACGGACGCACTCGGAGCGTGCCGTTACCCATCGGTAGTAACATACAAGGGCGGATGCGCGTCGATAAAGGCGACAACGTCGGCCGGTTCGTCCGTCAGGTGCAGGTAATCGGCGTAGGCGCGGCCCTTCGCCAGGTCGGTGATCAACGGGAACAGCTGGGTGTCTTCCGTATATCGCTTACCGCCCAGGAAAACCATCGGGCTTATGAAGTCGAAGGTGACGTAGTGGTTCTGGGCGGCGTCCATGAAGATTTCCTGCGTGGTACCCGCGCTGCCCGGCGCGTAAACGATGCCGTAGAGCGCGATGGCCAGCAGGGTATCTTCCCGGATGCTGTTGCTGAAATACTTGGCGATGTAGGTGGCGAACAAGTTGCTCGGCTCGTGGCCGTAAAACCAGGTGGGGATGGCGAGGCTCTCCGTCCCGTCCGGAAAGCGGTCCAGGATTTTGAAGGCCGCCGCCTGGAAGCCGGGATCACGGTAAGTGGGCGCATCGGCCAGGGTAGCGAAGACCCACTCCAGTTCGTCGTCGTTGACCCCGGCCAGGTAGGCGCCTAGATTGGCGGCTTCCATGATGCCCGGCCCGCCGCCGGAAGCGACGAAGTAACCCGCCTCCGCCAGTCGTTTGGCCGTGCGCAGGCTCGTCTTGTAGTCGTCGGTATCGCGCCCGGTGCCGTGCCCGCCCATGAAGCCGACCACCTTGCGTTTCGGCAAACCGTCGGAACCGAACCGCAGCAGCCGCCGCAGCCCCTCGTCGATGCTGAAGTCGTGCAGCCGTTGCCACAGGGCCTCGTTCATACTCGGGCAGCGTTTGGCCCCCTCGAAGTGGTGGTAGATCCGGATGTCGGTGCTGTTGTCCAGTTCCTCGCCGTAACCGTCCATCAGTTCCCGCCAAGTGTAGAGGTTGCGGCGCAGCGGGCGGTAAGGCAGGCCCGTCGGTGCGTGCAGGAAGTTGGCGCCGCGCCCGCGCAGTTTCAATTCCAGCTCCAGCGGCAAGGTACAGCCGACGAAGAGGGTCGTAGCGTCCAGTTGCACCTCCGCCCACCTGATGCTGAGGCCGGTCAGGTCGATGTCGACCAGGGTGGTATCGGAGAGGTTCTTGGTGCCCGCCACGATCCACTCGTCGTCGATGGTGCGAAATATGGGACAGGCGGCGCCGGTAAATTTTGAAGACATTTTTTGGAGTCAAGCAGTCATTAAGTCAAGCAGTCAAACAAGCCGCTCGGTAAGTATTCGGTGCATTTTCAGCACCTGGGGCAAAAGTAACCGCCCGCCGTGGTTTTCGATGACGTAATCCGCCGCCGCTTCCTTTTGTTCGTCGGGCCATTGTTTGGCGGCGCGGGCGGTGAAGGCGGCTTCGGTCGTCTTGTCACGGGCGAGGACGCGGGTGCGACGGACGGGCTCGGGCGCGGCGACAACCACCACGCCGTCGAAATAATCTTCCCGGCCGAGCTCGAAAACGATGGCCGCTTCATAAAGGGTGTACGGCGCCGCGGCGTGGGTTTCCCGCCAGGCGGCCGCGTCGCGGTGGACGGCGGGATGGACCAGGCCGTTGAGTCGCGCGAGCGCTTCGTCGTTGGAGAACGCCCGTTCGGCTAGCCACGCCCGGTTGAGGCTCCCGTCGGGCAGGTAGGTTTCCAGCCCGAAGGCGGCGATGAGCCCGGCGCGCAAAACGGCGTCTTCCAGCATGAGGCGTTTGGCGGCCGCGTCGGCGTAGTAGACCGGTACGCCGAGGCGTTCGAACTGTTGGCAGACAGTGGTTTTGCCGGAGCCGATGTTTCCGGTGATGGCGTAGTGTGCGATGGTAAAAGCCCCGGAGGGGTGTCTGTTGTAGCGAGGGGTGAAGTGAAGAACGAAGTCCTGAACGTAGCCCCTCGCACGTGGCGGCGGAGGGAAACGTTTGCCGCAAGGTACAACGCCCATTGAACCCAACCCCTTTCCCGGTGTATCCACCAACGTTTCTTCCCCCATTCCCTTGCATCCCGCGACCCCGCCCCGGAATAAAGGGAAAGGATAAAGGAAGCGGAACGGGCCACGAATAAAGAAATACCCGCGTCATTCCCACGTTTACTAATCATAAAAACGAACACTATGCGATTCCTTTTGACCAGCCTCGGGCTGCTGCTTTCCCTTTGCGCCTTTGCGCAAATCGGCGTGAAAGCCTCTTATAATTTTTACGGCCCGGCCGTTGATGACGTCAGCACGGGTATCACGGATGCCAACCCGACCATCGATAACGCGCCGGAAATCGCGCTCAATTACTGGTTCCGGCTGCCGAAGAAGCGGGTGGAGTTCATGCCGACGATTTTCTTCTCCACCACCAATTCGAGCGGTACGACGAGCAAGCTCAACACCTACGGCGCGGAAATGAAGGTCAATATCTATCCTTTTGATTTCGGTGGCGATTGTGACTGCCCGACCTTCGGCAAGCAGGGGCCGCATCTGGAGAAAGGTTTTTTCCTGCAATTCAGCGGGGGATACGCCAGATATGATTCCGGTAAACAGTTTGACGTAGCGGTGGCCCCAAATGGCGAAGGTGCCGTCTTCGGTGCCGGTGTCGGCCTCGATTTCGGGCTGAGTAATCTGCTGACCCTGACGCCGATGGCCTCTTTCCGTTCCGGCCCCGGCTTGTACGAAGACATCGCGTTTACCGACGTGGACGGCCAACCGTCCGGCTTCGGAAAAAAGGGCATGGCGACCTATCAACTCGGCCTTCAGCTCTCCTTCCGTTTCGACCACAAGAAGTATTAGGCCCCTTTTGCCGTCGTAAATGCGACCCAACCGAAGTTTTGCCACTCGCACCACTATGCTACCTTAGTGTATACCAAGCAACAACCTCATGTTTTTCCTACTGCTTATTATTGTCCTTATCGTGCTGCTCGTGGTCCTTGTACCCACGAGCCGGAGGAAAGCAGCGTAAAACATCGTAACCGATAAAAGCCGCTTTCCGCCACCCGGGAAGCGGCTTTCTTTTTACCCCCAACTCACTTATGTTAAACAAGTACAGCAAGAACGTTACCAGCAACCCCGAACAACCCGGCGCCCGCGCCATGCTCTACGCCACCGGCATGACCGATGCCGATATGGAAAAAGCGCAGATAGGTATCGTCTCGACCGGTTGGGAAGGCAACCCTTGTAATATGCACCTTAACGGCCTGGCGACGGACGTGAAGCAAAGCGTAAACGAGCAGAAGGAACTGATCGGCCTGATCTATCATACTATCGGGGTGAGTGACGGCATCAGCATGGGTACCGACGGGATGCGTTTCAGCCTGCCGAGCCGCGACGTGATCGCCGACAGCGTGGAAACGGTGGCCGGCGCGCAGTGGTACGACGGGCTGGTGACCGTAGTGGGTTGCGATAAGAATATGCCCGGCGCGATGATCGGTATTTCCCGCCTCGACCGCCCCGCCATCCTGCTGTACGGCGGCACGATCAGCCCCGGCTGCTATGAGGATGAAGATAAGCTGGACATCGTCTCCGCCTTCGAAGTGCTGGGCAAGTACCGTACCGGTCAGGTGGACAAGAAGAAATACGATGGCGTCATTCAACACGCCTGCCCCGGCTCAGGTGCCTGCGGCGGCATGTATACCGCCAATACGATGTCTACCGCGATCGAGGCGATGGGCATGGCGCTGCCGTACAACAGCTCCATCCCCGCCAACCACCCGGATAAGGCGGCGGACTGCAAGCGGATCGGTGATTTCATGCTCAACCTGATCAAAAAGGACATCAAGCCGAGCGACATCATGACCCGTAAGGCTTTTGAAAACGCGATGGTCACGATCACCGCCCTCGGTGGAAGTACTAACGCCGTATTGCACCTGCTGGCCATGAGCCACGCGGCCGGGCTGGACATCACGATCGACGACTTCCAGAAGGTCAGCGACCGGGTTCCTTTCATCGCCGACCTCAAGCCGAGCGGCAAGTACGTGATGGAAGACCTTTACCTCGTCGGCGGCGTGCCCGCCGTTATGAAGGAACTGCTCAAACGGGGTCTGCTGCACGGCGACTGCCTGACCGTCACCGGTAAGACACTGGCCGAAAACCTCGCCGAAGCCGAACCGCTCAGGGAAGGGCAGCAGATCATCAAACCCTTCGACCAGCCGATCAAGGCCACCGGCCACCTGCGCATCCTCTACGGCAACCTGGCCACGGAAGGCTCCGTCGCTAAAATTACCGGAAAGGAAGGTCTGCACTTCATGGGCCCCGCCAAAGTGTACAATTCCGAGCTGGAGGCGAATCAGGCCCTCGGCCGTCGCGAGATCAAGGAAGGGGACGTGATGGTCATTCGGTACTCCGGCCCGCAAGGTGGGCCCGGCATGCCCGAAATGCTGAAGCCGACGAGCGAGGTGATGGGGCAGGGCCTCGGTAAGAAGGTCGCCCTGATCACCGACGGCCGGTTCAGCGGCGGCACGCACGGTTTCGTGGTGGGCCACATCAGCCCGGAGGCGCAGGTCGGCGGCCTGATCGGCCTGCTGGAAGACGGCGACATCATCCGCATCGACGCGGAGCAAAACATCCTCGAAGCCGAGTTGGACGACGCCACGATCGCGGCACGCCGCGCAAAGTGGGTGGCACCGGTCAGCCGGGCAACGCACGGCGTGCTGAAAAAATACGCGAAACTGGTGAGTAGCGCGTCTTTGGGGTGCGTGACGGACTTATAGTAATGTAGTAGTGTAGTCAGGTAGTAATGTAGTGGCTACCGCACGAGAATGGTGGAGGACGTCGTCAAGCTGATGAACCGAACGCCGCCGCAACGAAAGCCACACCTGCCACGCCTCCGACGACGCACTACACTACTACAGAACCACATTACTACAATACTATATTTATGACACTAACTACTTCCCCCACCACCAACCGGAACGGACACGCGCCCAAGGCCCAAACCATGACCGGCGCGCACGCCGTGCTGCATTGTCTGGTGAACGAAGGCGTGGATACCATCTTCGGTTATCCCGGCGGCGCCATCATGCCCATCTATGATGCGCTGATCGACTTTGAAGACGAACTGACGCACATTCTGGCGCGCCACGAACAGGGAGCGATCCACGCCGCGGAAGGCTACGCCCGCATCAAGCGGCAAACCGGCGTTACGTTCGCCACCTCCGGCCCCGGCGCGACGAACCTGCTGACCGGCCTCTGTGACGCCCAGCTCGACAGCCTGCCGCTGGTAGCCGTCACCGGTCAGGTGCCCGGCTTCCTGCTGGGTAGCGACGCCTTCCAGGAGGTGGACGTCATCAACTGTACCATTCCCGTCACGAAGTGGAATTACCAGATCACCGACCCGAAAGACATCGGTTGGGTATTCAAAAAGGCGTTTTTCATCGCCAATTCCGGTCGTCCCGGCCCGGTGTTGATCGACATCACGAAAGACGCCCAGTTGGCGATGGTCGACTTCGCCTACCCGGAGGAGTGCAACATCCGCAGCTATATTCCGTACAATAAGCCGAAACAAGACGAACTACAGGCGGCGGCCGATCTGATCAACGGCGCGAGCCGGCCGATGATTCTTGCCGGTCACGGCATCCACATCGCCCACGCGCAGGAGGTTTTCAAGCGGTTCGTGGACAAGGCCGGCATTCCGGTAGGTGCTACCTGCCACGGTCTTTCCGCCCTTCCGGACGATCACCCGCTGTTTACCGGAATGCTGGGCATGCACGGCAATTACGGGCCGAACTATCTGCAAAACGACGCCGACGTGATCGTCGCCATCGGGATGCGCTTCGACGACCGGGTGACCGGAAAGCTGGACGGTTACCTGCCCAACGCCAAGGTGGTCCACATCGAGGTCGACCCGGCGGAGATACACAAGAACGTCAAGGCGGACGCCCCCGTACTCGGAGACGCGAAAGAAGCTCTGGAAATGCTGTTGCCGCTGGTCGACAAGAAGACCTATCCCGACTGGGTGGCCCGCTTCCGCGAGTGCGACCGCATCGAGGAAGAGCGGGTGATCAGCAACGCCATCCTGCCGACCGAAGACGGGCAGATCCGCATGGGGCAAGTGATCCGGGAGGTGAGCCGGCAGACGGACGGCAGAGCGATCGTCGCCACCGACGTCGGGCAGCACCAGATGATGGCCGCGCGCTACTATGAGTACAAAGGGCACGACCAGTGGGTGAGCTCCGGCGGTGCCGGAACGATGGGCTACGGATTGCCCGCCGCCTTCGGAGCCAAGTATGCCGACCCGGACCGCCAGACGGTGGCTTTCATCGGCGACGGCGGTTTCCAGATGACGCTCCAGGAACTCGGCCTTTGCGCCCAGTGGAACGTCGGCGTGAAGATCGTCTTGCTCGACAATAATTATCTGGGAATGGTACGGCAGTGGCAGGAGCTGTTTCACAAAAAGCGGTACAGTTCCGTGGAATTGCAAAATCCCGACTTCATAACCATCGCCAGGGGCTTCGGCGTCCCCGGCCGCTCGATCAAAAACCCGGCGGAGGTGAAAGAGGCCATTGCGGAAATGCTGGCCCACGACGGCCCATATCTGCTGCATTGCCACACCGTCAAGCTCGACAACGTCTTCCCGATGGTGCCTTCGGGTAAATCGGTGAGCGAGGTGGTGCTGGGGCCGGAAGACCTTTAATTAGTCTGTTGGTCTATTGGTCTGTTGGTCTTTTAACAGACCGGGTAAACCGCGGTTGAATAAACCTTTAGCACCTAACAGACCAATAGTCCAACAGTCCAACAGACTAACAGACCAACAGACCAATAGTCCAACAGACCAACAGACCAATAGTCCAATAGTCCAAAACCATGAACTACACCATCACCGTTTTCACCGAAGATCACTCCGGGCTCCTTTCCCGGGTCGTCGGCATCTTCAACCGGCGCAACATCAACATTTCCAGCCTGACGACGAGTCAGAGCAGCGACCCGAGTATTCACCGCTTCACGATCGTGGCGGACGTGAGCGAGGAAATGGTCGTGAAGATCGTTGCGCAGTTAGACAAGCAGGTGGACGTACTCAAGGCATTTTACTACGATGAATCTCAGATCGTTCAGCAGGAGATTGCTTTGTATAAAGTGCCCACCGAAGCCTTTAACGATGGTGACCTGGTGGAACGAATCATCCGGAAGCATAACGCCCGGGTATTGCTGATCGAGAAGGAATTCGTAGTCATCGAAAAGACCGGTCACGAACGGGAAACGGGAGATTTGCTGGAGGAACTCAAGCAGTTCGGTATTCTGGAATTCGTGCGATCCGGCCGCGTAGCGATCGTTAAACCGATGGAGATGCTTAACAACTACCTGGCGACCAAGGCGCGGGTGAGAGAGAATTAGACATCTACGGACCGATACGCCGCCACCACCTTTTCTTCTCCGGTCTTTCCTTCCAGGCTATTGCCGTGTTCCATTCCGTACACCCCCGTGAAGCCTTTCGCGTGAATGTGGCGGAGTACGTTTTCGTAGTTGATCTCTCCCGTCGTCGGTTCCTTGCGGCCGGGATTGTCCCCGATCTGGTAGTAGGCGATCTCGTCCCACGCCGCGTCGATGTTGGGCATCAGGTTGCCCTCCTGGATTTGCTGGTGGTAGATGTCGAACAGGATCTTGCAGGCCGGGCTGTCGACGGCTTTGCACAGAGCGTAAGCCTGGGAGGCTTTGGTCAGGAACAGGCCGGGATGGTCGCGGAAGTTCAAGGGTTCGAGGACGATGACCAGGCCGTGAGGTTCCAGAATGGCGGCAGCCTGTTTCAATGTTTCCCGGACGTTAGCGAACTGATACATCATCTCCCGCCGCAGGTCGAGGTGGCCGGGTACCACCGTCATCCAGGTAGCGTTGCAGCGTTTGGCAACCTCTACGGACTGACGTATACGCGTCAGAAAAGCGTCCCGGTGTTCGCCCGCGCCGAGTACGAGCGTCGGTTCGGTCCAATTGATCTTGTTGGCGACAAAGACACCCATATGCATGCCGTACTTCGCCAGGAGGTTGCCCATTTTGGCTTGAAGCTCCGGTGTACGGTCCATCATTCCATTGTCTTCCCAGGCGGTGAAGCCGTGGTCGGCCGCCCAGCGAATCTGGTCGAGAATGTCTTCGCCCGCGTGTGCCTTGAACATGCCGTCGTGCGGCGCGAATCGAAGATTAAATTTACTGGCGGAGGGTAGGGTAGTGGCGGCCTTTGCCGCGCCGGTCGCTAAAAAGGGAAAGCCGGCGGTGAGTTGGAGAGCGGTACGTCGTTTCATAGTAATCGGCATTAAGTTTTTACCTATGCCGCTAAACTAAGGGGTCGCGGAACAATAAGTTATCCGTTTAAAAAATGGCGCTCGCGGCCCTGACTTAATTCGAGCCGTCACAA
>ENA-ORXT01000610-ORXT01000610.1-marine-metagenome-genome-assembly--contig:-NODE-610-length-55001-cov-61.270993_pt1 | contig 55001 bp, 35 predicted proteins | sample MGYA00237868_ERZ511482 | MGnify/ENA metagenome assembly ERZ511482 | reverse complement strand
ACAGCGAAAAAACAATCCCTATTTGAAAGTTAATCTCAAAAATTAGCTAATCTAAAAAGTTACCGCACTGTTAATTAGAGTTTATATACAGAAAATTTGTAAAAAATATTTAAACTTTTCACCAATCAATAAATATAGTTGTCTACTTCTAAATAGAAATCCAGATTTTTCATCCAATTGACGTAGGATTCGGGAATATTATCAATATTAGAAGTCCCAAAACTCCAGACAGTTTCGGCGTAGCCTCTGCTCGTGATTTCCACAAAGACAATGCACGGTATGTCCAGTTTTTTGTAACTGCCAAACATGGTCAATTACGCCCTTGCTATCCGGCCCCCGGTCGATATAATCGCCCAGCAGATAGAGCTCGTCTCCCAGAGACAACGAAATTCGATCAAGAAGGGCCTTGAAGTTTTTGGCGCAACCATGAATGTCGGAGATAGCAAATTTATTCATATCAAAATAACTATCAGACACGTAAAAAAATTCCTGAAAAAAGAGAATAATTATCTCCACTTCCTCCCAACAACCATGCGTCCGCTCATGCGCCTACATAGCTACCTTAGGATCATTCATTCATTTAAAAATTTAACTTTTCATCCGTAACTATACCATACCTGTTTTCGTATATAAAATAAATTAATACAAACTTATACTATGAGTACACCCATTTTACTCTGGTATTGATAGTTTTTAGAACATTTTATTTTACAATTACAACCAAAACTTTCCTTCGTTATCCACCACGACGAAGCATTTACGACACCCAATTAAGGAAAGTATATGTACCAGGAAAGTTATTTAAGAAGTGTTACAGCGCTGATAATCAGCCTATTATTTACCACTATTTTAGTAGCGGGCGATTGTCCGACAAAAGGAGGAAGTTTGAGTCTACTCGACGGATCGCAGGAACGATACGTCTGTAAGCAGGCCGAGACCCATACGATGGTCCACCTCAAACACAGTGAGCTGACAACGGACAAATATGTCTACGTGATTACCGACGAGGCAGAAAAAATTCTTGGTTATTCCGAAGATCGCTCCATTGATTTATCAAAAGTACCCACTGGCAATTATCTAATTTGGGGTGTTTCTTACACTGGCCAATCACAGCGGCCAGTAGACGTACAACTTTCCAGTGCTCAATTTTCTAACACTTGTTTTGCGCGCTCTGAAAATGCTGTTCGTATCAGTTACGCAGATTTAGCCGCACAGCGTATCGCTAGTGATGAGGAAGAATACATTGCTATTACAGAATTTAAAAACACTTTGCTTAATTTTCAAACAGTAGAAAATACGGCGACCAATTTTATGTATGTAATTACCAATTATCGACGACGAGTAGTCGGATTGACCAAGGATAAATTCAACTTTAAAGATTTTGGTATCGGAGAATATCGGGTATACGGTTATAGTTATACTGGTGCGTTTAACATCAAACCGGGTGACTTTATGATGGGCACCATCAGCGAAGGTTGCTACGAAAAATCAGTCAATTATATTACGGTGGACAAATTGGTCCCCGCTGGTTTTAGTCCAGTTCCTGTTCCGGAAAATCCGCTGACAAACACCGATGCTATAATGGCTGATAACACATCGAATGAATTAGCATACGAAACAGCTGAACTGCCCGCTGCCGCTGCATTGCTTTTTGATCAGAATGCTAGAGACATGGATCAAAAGATGATTAAAAAATTGACTACCAACCTGAACAGCAACTGTAACGCCTACGCCGGTACGCTGACACCGGATAAGAATCAATTATTCTACAATCAGGAAAACATTACGATTTCTGCGACGACAACCGAAGCGGCCAACAAAGGTTATTACACCGAAATACAATACCTTTTGGTCTCCGAAAAAACGGGAACCATCGAAGCGATTGCGTTGCTGCCTACATTTATGATTGGCAAAGCTGGCACGTATCATATCTATCCGATGGTCGCTAATTTCCAACACGAGTCGGTGTCCGGATATTTTGATAACAATAAGATTTCACTTGGTAAAACGACACTTAAAAGCATTCGTCAAAAGTTGGCTGCCTCTGATTTTTGCTCCGATTTAGCGGGATCACCCGCCACCATTGTCGTCACCAATACGGGAGACCGATGCGCTGCCAACGCGGGTACCATGCAGGCAATGGCAGCGACGGTAGACCTGACAACAAGCGAGGTATTGTTGACGGCAGCACATTTGGAGACACCCGTAATTCCGGCAGGATATAAAAAAATGTATTTACTTACGTGGTTGAACCAAATTATCGAACAAAGTGATACACCAAACTTCTCGGTAAACATGGAAGGCAGCTACGGAATTGTTTGTTTGATTACTAAAAACACTGCTGATATTACCGATACGGATGTTCTCAATTTACGGAAAGTAAAGAAGGAAGTCGGGTCTTCTATTTTTCAATTAATTGAATATATTGATATGAAAGGGATTTGTGCTGCTGTTTCCAGCTGGAGTTTGACGGAAGTTATTCCTTCAAATAGTTTGAGTTTTGGTGAAACCAGCGCTAATTTAATTCATGTAGTTAACAGATAACCAAAGTAAATTTTACCGAACCAAATTTGTGTAGAATTTATTTTAAGACCCTGCTATTTTGATCCTCGATTATTTCAAATAGCGTATATTTGTAATTCTAACCTCCAACAAAACCAGTATCTGGTACCAGATTTGTTTACTAACCTATTAGGTAACCTCTCAGGAAGTTCTATTCTAAAAAAATTCAAATATACTACTAACTCAATATCATACAATGTCAGAAAATAATCGTGTAAATAAAAAGTTAAAAAATCCTTGGCATGCTATCAAGACGGGCCCGAATACACCTGAATATGTTACCGGTGTGATCGAAATCCCCAAGGGTTCTCGTGCAAAATACGAACTAGACAAGGATAGTGGATTATTGAAAATGGATCGGGTATTATACTCTTCTGTTTATTATCCTGCCAATTATGGTTTTATTCCACAAACCTATTGTGACGACGACGATCCACTTGATATTTTAATCTTGTCTCAGATAGATATTGTTCCTTTTTGTTTGGTAGATGCCCGGGTAATCGGCGTCATGCGAATGGTGGATAACGGGGAAGCGGATGATAAAATTATCGCTGTAGCGGAAGGAGATATGAGCGTCAGTCATATCAATGATATCAGCGAACTACCAGTGCATTTTACCAGAGAACTTCAGACTTTTTTCGAAGATTATAAAAAGTTAGAAAACAAGACCGTGGTTATCGAAGATTTTCAGTCTAAATTCGTAGCGCTACAAATCGTAGAGCAAAGTATTATAGATTATAAAGAGAAATTTGGTAAAAAAAAGAAAGAAAAAAAAGTTAAAATTGTGAATGGTAATTCTTTTTAACGAAGAATTAAAGTTTATTCGCAATTTAAAAAGCGTCTTGATCAGAAATGATTAAGACGCTTTTTTTAGAATAGTTTATTGATTAACCCTTTTTCACCTGGTCACCCGAATCACTTCCGGCTTACTCCAACTCACCGCTTCATTCGCATAATACAACCAGGCCGAAGAAGCCGCCGCCGAATACGCACCGGGAATATCTGCTTTTAAATCCAGGTTTATTTCCTTGATAGCAGACGGGCCCAATTCTCTAAAGTAGAAAACCAAATAGCCATTAAATAATTCGTAATAATCGAAGACTCCCTGCGCTTCCATTTCTTTCAACTGCCAGGCCTGCACACTTAATCCGGCGGGAATTCCCAATTTAATAATCGGGTTGGTCACCGCTTTCTGCGTCTTATTGGTCAACGCAACGGCCAATCTTTGCTGATCGCCCATCTTTGCTTTCTTATTTTTCAATTTAGTAGAAAGCTTTAAAACACAATCATCGTCACTGATCGGAAGTAATGTGTGATAACGTAGTCCGAGGTAATAAGGAAGTGCCTGATCTGTATTGGAAAAACTAATTTTTACTTTATTTTTTCCAGTCTTTAAATATTTCCCTAAATCTTTTAGTGCAATACGACCTGGCGCTTCTCCATATTTCTGCTTACCAGCTTTCTTACCATTTATAGATACCGTTAGACTACCCGTTCGTTTTCCGCTATCTACTTTTTGTGCGTAAGTAACCATTGCCTTCATCGCCAAAACAGTAGCCTGTGTTGATCCGTAACCATATTGTGTTTTGCCATTTTTAATAAAATCCATGGAACGTACTAATTCGGGATGCGACTCTTTATCTTGCATCATCGCCAATGCTGCCAGTGCCGTCGTTTCGATATCTTTAGAAATACCCCGCGAGTTTACCACGGTGCTTGCTACGCTACTCCACTTCCCATCGGCATCCTGTTTTTTCAATAATAAAGATAGAAACTGACTGGACCTTTTATCTTCTAATGTAAAAAGTACGTTACTCATCAAAGCCAGTAGATACGGGTCTTCCGAAGCAAGCGCATCTTTCGCTGATTTTTCAATCTCTTTTTTGACTTTCTTTTCCATGCCCGCTTCGACCAATGCCCAAACGATATACGCATCGTAGACCGGATTATTGGCTTTCCAGGAATGAAGACCACGTTTACTGGACAGCCAGCCGCCTTTGCCGTCGCGACGATCCAGTAACCACTTGGCGTTGCGGTCAATCATTTTTTGATCAACGGGAAAAACGCGTTTCATATCCGTAAACTGTAACAAGCCATACGCGGTCAACGCTTCGTGTCCCGGTGGTTTTCCGTACCAGTCAAAACCGCCGCCTTTTACTTCGTATCCCGTCAAGCGTTTGTAGCCTGACTTTAAAGCGGTGGTTAAATTGTCCTGGGTCGCTGCATCCAGATTTCCGGTGGATTTTAGATATTCAAAAATTAAAAGGTTGGGATAATTGGCCGAAGAAACTTGTTCAAAACATCCGCTGGGTTGTCTTACCATTCTTTTTAAATCCGCTTGTAGTTGCTCATCCATGGAAGTTTGGGCGCTGAAGTCTAAATTGATAGAACCAGTAACCGGGTCCTTTACATCCAAGGTAAAAGTATGCGATAATTCCTGACTCGTAAAGCCCTGGTCTACTGGAAAACCACGCGATAGAATTTCTATTTTTTCCATTACATGGTCTTTAAAACCACCACTGGAAAATCCGATTTTCAGGGTGGTTCCAGGGTGTGGCGATAATGCCTGCACCGGAATAAAAACGGTTGTTCCCTGATTAGGCAGCAGCTGAACTTCGTCCTTAAATTCATCCCCTATTTTTAACTCATCGGGTAATTCAATCGTCAATTTTCCGGTAACGGACTGATTCGTTTTATTATCAAACACCACTGGAATTTCTAATGCATCGCCCATCAGTACGCGCGCTGGAATTTTGACATTCATCCCCAATGGAATCTCATTAGAGAATATTTTTGTACCGTGACCAATACCACCGTCTTGTCCAAAACCTTCCAGCGTAGCCCGGAAACTGGTTAAAGCATCGGAGGTATAAAAGGTGACGTTTGCGGTACCATCCATTCCGGTTTCAATTGCTGAATTCCAGTAAAGTGTTTTTCTAAAATCTGTCCGCTGATGGTTGGGAACTGCTTGCTCTTTTTGTTCATAGATCGGCGCGTAAAATTCTTCTGGCTGGTGAAATCCCCATTGACGGTAGGCGATGACGGTTTGATTTTGATTCATCCGTCTTTTACTGACAACAGACTTTCCAGAATCCTTTGCCCGCCTTTTTTCGCTCACATCAGGTTTTGCCACTTCCTCCAATATCGGCGCTGGTTCAAAAACAAGCACTTCGTTCATCTCTCCTTTCTCCTCGGGAATCAAAGAGCCGCGAACTCGAATACCATCTATATAATAATCAATTGCATCCGCTCGGGATCCACGTACCACTATATCGTCTCCGTCGTCCACCTGCGATAATCCGGCGGCGGTGGAGGCGAGGGCATCTATGTTTTTGGTGGGTAATTGTTTTACTTGATCAGTAGTGACAACCGAACTAGAATAAGACATACTATATTTAATCATTGGCTTTTTGTAACCTGAAACAACTACTTCCTCGAGTAAAATTCCACTTTCATAAAGTGGAATATCCACTATATTATTCTTTCCGGCCTCTACTTCCAGGATTCCTAGATTCTCGTCGTATCCAACATAAGTCACTGATATTTCGTAAGTACCAGGATCAAGATCGCGTGTAAACATACCGTCAATATCGGATTCCGCACCACTAATCGTTACACCATCTTTTGAAAAAATGATCATTGCACCAATCATTCCTTCCCCGGAATTATTATCCTTAACCATCCCTGAAACACGGGTACTTGCCGCTGCTTTTCTAACAACTGAAATATCTGTAATAACATTTTCGTAAATCCGAACTATTAGATCATCATTAAATTTAGCAATTCTTTGCGTCCTCTTGACCTCACCTTTTGTTATATCCAGGTTGATTTCACGATTTGTCGGCGTTAAGTCTGTAAGGCTGAATCTACCTTTTTCATCGGAAATTACGGACTGATTTGTACCGCTTACCTCAACTTTGGCACCCGCCACCGGTTGCCCAATTTGATTAATCATCACACCAGCAATTACTGCTTCTTCATTTGAATATTCCATCGCCGCTAATCTTTGTCCCCGCGCAGCATTCCAGTCAAAGCGTCTCCATCCCTGCGTCAACATCAAATGGTCTAGTGCTAAAATCTGATCTTTCTCCGGATGATCTTCCGCTGGATCAAAATAAAAATTAGGTTCTTCGATCGTTCCTTTGAGTTCTGAATTTAATAAAACCGAACCCAAAATATTTCCTTGCTTGTCATCCGCAAAGGATAGTAGATTGTCATCCGCTACGGCAAGCGAAAATTTCCCACTTAACGGAATACCGCGCTCATCCCGTACCGCAATTTTTAAATTAACGGCATCACGGGGTTGATAGGTCGGTTTATCAGCAGTGATATCAATCGATAATTTTTTATCAGGATGTAAAAAGACCATCCGTTCGGCGCGGGGCATTTCCTGCGCATCGAATAAAGTTAACTGTGCAATTCCGATTTTTGTATTTTTGGTAGACAGCTTTAGTTTTTGAACACCTGCAACTGGATTCGTACTTGCGTATCCAAAAATTTCTCCACGACTTTGTAAAACCAACGTCATGGATTCGACCTCGGTAGTATGAATCGCGACCGTCAATTCATCTCCCGTATTTTCAAGCACCCGTAGACCATAGCCTTTCTCGACCGCAGTCGGTAACGCATACTTTTCTTCAATTCCTTCCGGTTGAATAATCCGTGCGAAATATTTTTGATTCTTTGCTGGCTTAAAATTCAGGGCACCCATCCCCTGGTGATAGGTAGAAAATTCTGCTACCTCGTTTCCATTTTTGTCTTCGATAACTCCGGTTACATCGGCGGGTTTTCCAAATTCGTTAAGGGCTTTAAAAGCCAATCCGTTTTCTAGTTCCGTTAGAAGATAGCCTCCTTCCGGTAAAAATTGTAAATCAATTTTATTTAAAACAATCGGAACTGTGCGCGCGATTGACTCGATCTGTCCAAGGTGTTCGATTAGAATGTTAACCAGTCCATCGGTCGTTTCCAGGTTTTTAGGCAACGAAAACTGAATCTTTGTTTTTCCCTTTTTATCAGTTTTGCCTTTATAGGTTTTTTGTTTTTCACCGTCCAGTTGTAGTACATATTCAAATGATTTTTTGGACAATGGTTGATCGTCGAGTGCTTTTAATTCTAAGTCAGCCGATACCTCATCGCCCGGACCGTAGGCCTTTCTGGTTAAATCCAGCGTCATTTTCAAAATCGGTAAAACTGGTTTTTGCACCTGAATATTTTGTTCAAAAAACAGATCCTGATTTTTCTGCCAGTTGGTGTAAGCCTTGACGGTATAACGACCACCCACGGCATTATCAGGCAGTTGGAAGTTTCCTTTTCCAGCACCCGTTGGCGCAAGAATTTTATGTGTTTTAATTTTATTGCCGTTTGGACCGAGCAACTCAACGTAGAGCATATCGCTTTTACGACTGGGCTTTAGCGAATTGGCGTCGCGCAAAAAAGCGTTAAACCAGATTTTCTCACCCGGCTCAAAAGAACTGCGGTCAAACTGAAGATAGACTTTTTCGGTGGCGAAATGTTCCTCGTGTTCGGCCAGCGTATTTTTCAGGCTTTGGACAAAAACAGTGGTAGCAGGTACCTCCGGAATTTGAACGGGGTTTTGGATAGTGGCAGTGTCGGCGGGTTCTGTGCGTATCGGCTCCGTTCTAACAATAGTTTTAAAAGCAGTTGGAAAAACCAGTGGATCACGGTGACTGATGGGCGCCAAATAAGCTACCCTATCCAAAGAATCATTGACCATCGTTGTGCCGACGATACTGGTATCCGGAATTGCAGCGGCCATTTGAGTAGTAAGTTCCGGGAGTTGACTTAATGGTGGCGGCGGAATTGGGTTGGCGGATGTACCGCTCAACATATAGTATAAAATTAAGAATAGCATCATCGTTGAAAGGATTAAAGAAATTAAAAAATAATACCTACGAGATGTGGTCGGCGGTTCTAGAATGCCTTCCATTTTATTCCATGCATGGTCAGAAAATTCGAACTCGTGATTTTCGATTTTCGATTTTATTTTTTTGTCGATATTTTTATTTGACGATTTCATAATTATTTTGACATAATTCGATTCGGGTTATATTGAGACAACTTCTGTTGTAGTGTTTTGCGGGCAGCAGCTAAATGATATTTTGAAGTTTGTTCGCTGATTTTGAGGAGTTCTCCAATTTCACGGTGTTTATAACCATCAACTACGTAGAGCGAAAAAACGGTTCGGGCGTGGATCGGGAGTTTCTGAATCGCTTTGTATAAATCCTCGGCGTACAACTGATCGATCACTGCTGGATTTATCTCCATTTCTTTTTCACTATTATAATCCATCACTTCCCGATATTTCGCCTGGGTTCTTACGTAATCAATAGCGGTATGAAAAACAATTTTGGATAGCCATCCTCCAAATGGTCCGGTGGCTTCGTACTGATCGAGTTTTTGAAATATTTTAAAAAATGCCCGATTCAATACATCCGTCGCTTCTTCCTTGTGTCCCGTGTACCGCATACATATACCGAGTAACTTGCCATAGTACCGCTGGTACAAAAGCTGTTGCCCCCGACGGTCCCGCCGGATACAAGCTTTGATCAATTCCTGATCCGTACTATGATTGGTTAATTTCATTTTTTCAGGCTATTGGCTAGTAGTTCGGGTACCAAATTAGTATGTATTTCAAATTGTTAATTTTTTCCTGGACATTTAAGAACAGTTGATGAGTGATTAGTTAATCGGTTCTTCCAACGCATAGGTATCGCTTTCTAAAGTATTTTAAAAACTCAAAAAAAGACTGCAAAGTTATTGGTTATTGGCTATTGGCTTCTCTTTAATGTATTTAATCGCGTGGCCGGAAAAAATGATTGCCTACATATCTATAACGAGGTGAAAGGTACATATGGTTGGTGAGGTTGGTGATTTTTTATAATAAAGTTGTCTGACAACTTCAATCTAAGTAATAAAGAAATTCTCAATCTAACTAAAAAGACTACCCTGTTTAGGTTAAAAGAAATATGCGCTTTTTTTAACTCATTTTAAATACCCAAAAAACATCTTCCCATTTTCTATCACAAATAATAAAATAATATATTAATTAATAATATTTTAGTGCCTATTGTAGAATCCAGTATACATATAGATCAACAAATTTCTCCTTCCATCCCCGTCACAGAAAATCACAATATCTGGTTGAACCTCAATAAAAACAGTTGAGTTAACCCTTTAATCGCCCTATCTTACCATCAGAACGACGACAAATTACTTTTCCGCCTTAATATCTCCCACTTTTTTCCTCCCGCTCCCACCTCTTTACAACATATTTTTTACGACTCCTCCCACTATAACTTTTGACCATGACATTAAATTTACGAACCAACCTAGTGGGGTTATTGGTGCTTTTCGCGGCACTGCCTGTTTTTGCTACCAACATCGCCATCATTGAAAGTCAATCTTTCCATCCATTACAAACCATGGACGTAGCCTGGAAAGCGATCGCAGATGACATGGGATATCAATCTGATATTCTACCACAATCCACACTCGACGATATTTCTAATTTAGCCGACTACGATGTACTTATCGTTTCTTCCGGCCTGATCACCACTCCAGAAATTCACAAGACAACCATCGAAGCATTCGTACAAAGTGGCCGAAACGTATATATCCAATCCGAATTTTCTGTTACACACGCTGGCAACATTACTTTCGCCCGGATCGTAAATAACAATGGTGGACAATTTGAATGGCTAGGCGCTGTTTCAGGGAGTGTTGCGCCAGTTAGCATCGCTGCACCCTTCAACGAAGGAAGCGGCAATGTAGATGCACTTTTCTATTTTTGGTACGGTACTTACGGTGCAGGTGATGATACGGTTATGCCTTTTATTGAAGGACAGGACAAGTACTGGGGCTTTGTTTTCAACAGTCCCAACCCAGATCACGGACGAACCGTTACTACTGCTGATCAGGATTGGATCAGAATTCGTCATAGTGATGATCTAATGGGAAATATTTTATTAGTATTAACTTTCGAACCAGTCGTCCTTACACCAACTGTCTTTATCGAACAGACCATGACACCAACTTGTGCAGGAGAAACTTACGAATTCACGACGACCATTACCGACTCTATTCCTGAACTAACTTTACAATGGCAAATTAATGGTCAACCAGTAGCAAATGCCAATCAAGCTATTTTTACAATCAGCGACTTACTAGATAGCGACGTCGTAGAATGTTTACTGACTTTAAATAACAACAACCAAAACTATCAACACCTTTCCAACCCGATTCTAATCGCACCTGTTTCACCATTAGCACAAGTAAGCGTAGAAATTACAAGCAGCGAATTATTGACCTGCGCCAATGAGCAAGTTACACTAACTGCAACTGGAGAAAACTGGGGTGATCAACCACAACTTTCCTGGAGTATTAATGGCGTAACAATTTCCAACCAAAACGATGTAATATTTAATACTACAACCATCGGAAATCAAAACATTACCTGTACGGTCAATAGCAATGCTACTTGCACCACCACCGCAACGGCCACTTCAAATACCATTTCTCTTGATACTATTGTTACTACCACTCCTACTATAAATATTTCTGCCAGCAACACGCAAATCTGCGCGGGCACTCAAGTTGACTTTTCTGCCGAGGGCAACGACTGGAACGCAAGTACCAGCGTCGAATGGTTTCTAAATGGCACTTCTGTAGCCAACACCGCTACTTATTCTACTGACCTTCTGGAAGATGGCCAAACCGTAACAGCAGTACTCACTCACACGGACGAATGCAACAATCTGCTAAGTTTATCTGCGAATCCTGTTGCTGTTACCGTCGTCGAATCCGTGACGCCGACAGTGACCGTTTTTGCCAACTTATCTCAGGCTTGCCCGGGAGAAGCAATTACCTACACCGCTACGGGTGACCACTGGGGCGACGCACCACAACTAAAATGGATGGTCAACGGAAACGAAATTATCACAACGGCTAGCGCTGAGTTTGTTTACGGACAATCCGTCACATCACAGATAATCAACTGCGAATTAATCAGCGATGCATCTTGTAGTGCTGAAAACAATGTACTATCTAATAGTGTAAACGTATCAGCACTTTCTACCGAATCTGCTACGCTTTCCATCGAAGCAGACAATCCTTTTGTATGCAATGGAAGTGTAGTTAATTTTCGGGCATTGGGAAATCACTGGGGTGAATCGCCATCTTTCAACTGGCGTTTAAACGGAACGGTTGTAAACACTACTTCTGCTTTTTATTCCGCAGCAAATCTACAGACGGGAGACCAGGTTACTTGCCAGCTAACCACGGATAAGCCTTGTTTGGGGATGGCTACTTTGACCTCTAATATGGTAAGTATTGAATCGAGCAATTTCAATCTGGAATTGGTAGAAAAAGCAAACGCTACTTGTGGACTAAATAATGGCTTGGTAGAATTTACGATCGAAGGTGGACTGGCTCCGTACACTGTTCGGTGGAGTAACGGACTAGAAGCCAACTTTAGTGCGGATTTGGCTCCGGGTATTTACGAAATATTTGCACTGGATGCCAATGGTTGTACTGCTGAGCTGGAAGTAACGGTAGCAGGTATTATGGCACCACAAATTGAAAATCTTCAAGTGCAGAATGCTGCTTGTGCAGGTTCTTTCGGCGAAGCAACCATCGAAATGCTAGATACAACCGTCTCTTATAATTACCGCTGGGTAAACGAACAAAACTTTATCCTTAGTGATTCTACCCGCTTAATCAATGCAAGAGCTGGTAACTATACGCTATTGGTTAGCGATCCAAATGGTTGTACCACCGAGCAATCAATTACCATCGAAGAAACGGTAGAACTTTTTGCAGAAATAGTGACCAATCCAACAGTCCAGTTAGGTGAGGAAGCAACCTTGAGTCTGGACATATTTGCCAGTAGCCCTGTCAGTATTGCATGGAAAGACTCTACGGTACTAAGTTGTAATGATTGTTTTGAGACTTCGGTTATTCCAACCGAGACAACCATTTACAGCGCGGTAATAACTTCTCAGGAAGGTTGCCAACTGGAAGTAAGCCAAATGGTAGAGGTAGAAAAAACAAAAGAATTACACATTCCAAATGCTTTTTCGCCAAATGGTGATGGGGTGAATGATTACTTCACCATTTTTGGTGGGCAGTCTTACGTTCGCAATATTAAATCTTTGCAGGTATTCAACCGTTGGGGTGCAAAAGTATTCAGTAAAAACGACATGGATGTCAACAATGAAGTACAGGGCTGGGACGGAAAATCGGGTTCTATTGATAGCGATATGGGCGTATATATCTACGTTGCTGAAATTGAGTTTATCGACGGAGAAACTTCGGTAATGACGGGGGATGTTAGTTTAATGAAATAAAAAATATACTAAAAAAATAGTCGTTTAATAATGTCATGTTCGGGGAGGTTACTACGGTAGCCTCCCTTTTTTTTGTACATGCATAAGTTATGTTAAACTTATTCTACCCGCTGATGTTAAGATTCCTTGATTAAGGATCATTATAACACTTCATACATTTTATTCTTATGCCTGCTACCACAATTTTTACAAGGTAGACTAATTCCATAGGTACATTTATTACAGTTTTCACAATGCCACTCTCGCCATTGTCTACAAGTTTTACAAGTTTCACAGTGCCAATTTCGACTTTCCGATGTCACTTCTTCCCAACAAAAAGAATAATAATAAATTTCATCACACTCGGTACAGCTATACTCATCCAAAAGACTTTTGAGCGAAACCTCTTCACAACCACACGGGAGGTCGTACAATTTATTTAACTGTGCTTCTGTCAGTTTTTTATATTTTACAAGCGCAGCGATTGGTTTTGCATTTTCCGTTACAGTTACACTTAGTTTTAGTGCCCTCTTTTTTTATTGGTCGTTTCATGTAGTATAATTTTACTCGTTTAAAAAACGTTATTGATTATTGTTAGGAATGTTAAATAAATAAAGTACGATTCTATACTTCCTCTTTTTGCATCACTCTGCACTTATTTATTTGCCGTTCCTTGGGAACAACGATCTAACAGATTCAGAATTATGACTAATATTTTTAATCCTCGTTCCTAAGCAATTTTAGGCAAAAAAATTAAATTTTACTTATTTTAGTGGTAAAAATATATCATGATTAAAAGAATAATTTTTCTCTTTTTCTATTTTAGTATAATTGGTCTCGCCAACTTATCTGCACAGATAAATTTGACTTCTAATTTCCAAACAAAACTGGCAGCAGCAGGTGTTAACTTCCTAACCCCAGTAGAGCATAATTTCAAAATAGCAAAGGTCCATCATAACAATTTACAAGATTACGATTTCGCGATTCGTGAAAAGAAAGATAAAGTAGAAATCAGATATCTCGTGCTGCCCGATACCGGAATTATTGCGGGCGGTTATCCACATCTCAATTTTGGTAATCGCACCATGACACTGGCCTCCAATGCGGACGACGAAGCAAGTTCCGCTATTTCTATTTTACAATTATCAAAAAAAACGCTCACCGAAAAATACCACGCAGACTGGGGTGCCATCTCTTTTTTTACACCCAAAAAATCTTTTGCGGATACTCGGTATTGTAAAATGGTGGCGCTCTACCGCGAAGGACTGGGATATGTTTATACGTTTTTTCTTTACAATGATGTGAATACAGAATTTAACGCAAGGTATGATTTACTAGAATTTAAAGGAATCAAAAATATAAACGCACGATAGTTATTTCTCATCACTTAGCAATGGCGATTAAATAAATGCAGATTCTAGGCGAACTATTATTTCGTTCATCAAGTAAAATTTAGAAAAAAATTCTAGTGCCTACGGCATTAAAACAAAGCTACTTGATTGGGATTGTCGAATACTTCCGCATCCTTGGGATCGATAGATGGCAATTCGTCGAGTAAAAGTCGTTTGCAGAGACGAAGCTTATGAGTGTACTTATCCAATTCTGCGTTATAGATTCCAAAGTGGTCAATCTGATCGATCCGAACCTGTCCGGAAGCATGGATAATTTTTCTTTCGGGCATGATGATCCCTACGTGGACAACCCTGCCTTTTTTATTTTCAAAAAAGGCCAGATCTCCCGGTTGGATTTGTTCGACAAAATCTACGAGCCGTCCTTTTTCGATTTGTTGAGAAGCATCTCTGGGAATAGAAATACCGACCATTTTATAGACCATTTGCGTAAAGCCGGAACAATCAATTCCTAATGGAGATCGACCACCCCAAAGATAGGGCGCGTATAAATAACGTCGCGCAATCTTTAAGAGAATACCACTTTCCTGGCTTACTTTTGCCGGTTCGATAGCCTGGCCGCTAAAATTAAAACTGCTGCCATTCAGATGAAATTTTAAACCGTCAAAACGGGGCAACGTAGCGCCAATCGTAATAGGCAAGGAATAACCATCCGCCATCGCACCATGAAATAATTCCAGGCTGAGCGCATATTTCTTTTGGTAAATTTCAATTTCTTCCTCCGGTAGATTTTTAAGTTGTTTGCGATCTGTCCAGCCAATATAGTTATCCCAAAGGCATCGAACCTTGACCCAACTACCCCGTATTTCCATTATTTCGACAGTTTCACCAAACAACAGCTGCGAAACCATTTCACTTTTGTCCGAAGCACTACTTCGAATGGGAACCACACTTAAAGGACAGACGGCGTAAATCATAGAGCTTGCATAAATTCAGTATACTTTTACGTAAAAATCAGGCTGGAATGTATTTAATCTTAAAAATAGCAAAATTATTCAAATTAGGGATTAATAGGAGCATCTAAATACTAAGGATGAGCAAAAGAAACAAAGGCACGATTTTTATAATATAATATATCTAAGTATTAAACGTTTTTAATAGAGGTTTTTCCTAATTAATCCCAAGTGCTATTAAATCCTAAAAAATCAGGGTAAATTACCTTAGTAAAGGTTAACTTTGCCACTTCGTACAACCGATTATCTGAACATGAAAAAAATAATATTACTTTTATTGATCTCCATCCTGGCTCTTTCTGCCAATGCCCAAGATCAACACTTTACCCAATTTTACGCTTCTCCGCTAACACTTAATCCAGCGATGACGGGTAATTTTCCTGGCCGTTATCGAGTAGGAGTGATCTATCGCGACCAATGGCGAGGTGTTTTTGACCAACCTTACAAGACTTTTTCTGCTGCGGTGGATGTACGTTTCGATATAGCGAGCAACAGCCGCTACCGGGATGCTATCGGAATTGGATTGATGTTTTTTAGCGATCAGGTTGGTGGAATTGATTTTGTGACCAATCAGCTGGCACTCAGCGGATCTTTTCACAAAGCGTTGGGTTTTGAAGACACCCAAACACTTTCCGGAGGAATACAATTAGGACTTCTAAATCGTAGTATTGGCTATGAACGGCTTACTTTTGACGACCAGTTTAATGGCATTGATGGCTTTACACTTGAAAGCCAAGACGACTTACCTCCTAATGTTTTTTCCTTTTCAGATCTAAATGCCGGATTGAACTATACTTTACAAATTAGTAAAAAAACGGTACTAAACGTTGGCGCTTCCATGCACCACGTATTACAACCACAAGTTACTTTTTACCCAGGAGAAACTACGCCCAATGGAACTGTTATTCCCGGAGGAGATAGTAAGTTATACGCGCGTTACGGTGGTCAGTTGAGTTTACAGATGCCCGTCGGAGATCGTATGTCTTTAATTCCTCGTGCCTTATTTTCCAAGCAGGGTCCCCACATGGAGTTGACCGCCGGATCTAATATCAGAGTTCCGGTAGATACTTACTCTGGTAATGCGTTACAATTTGGCTTATGGGCTCGACCGGTTAGCAATGCAGACGATTCTTTTAGCCTCGATGCGGTTATTGCAATGGTTGGAATGGAATGGAAAGGCGTTTTATTTGGCTTGAGTTATGATGTCAATTTAGACGATCTGACAGTTCACCAACAAGGACAACAATCTTTTGAAATTTCTATTATATATCTAGGGGATTTTGACAACGAGAGCATTCTATGTCCTAAATTTTAAAGTAGAAAACTATAAGCCCGTTTCAATTCCAGTTACATATTTAGAATTTTTGGTAGCCCGAAATGGGATGTACTGTAATACCTGATCGGCCTCCATTTCCAACGACTCGTCATACTTTATTTCTACAATAATCGCCTCGTCCAGATGGCGAATCTCCGGTTGCTGATTTTCCTGAATTAGTGGACAATAGCCCAACTTTCGGTCAATGGTTATTCTAAATTTTTTAGTAGGTAAACCATAATAGGAGCGCTGATAAGAATTTAGTAAAGTAGGAATAAGGCTAACCTGATGTGAAAGTTCCCCTGCTACCACCGATCCTAACTGGCGCCAATCACGCATTAGAAATGATGGAAAACTATATCGTTTCTTATCTCCGAGGGCATTATTCTTTATTTTGATTTCTAACTGATTATCGGTCCCTTCGGTCTCCATCAAATTTCCATACCAACGCACGCGGTACTTCTTACGCTCCGCAATACCAGCAACATTTTCCTTATAACAGGTCATTCCCGGTGTATCAAAATAAATATTGTTTATTTGTCGATCCGGAAATAAAGTTCGAAATCCTCGGGGATGATGACGGACCATTTGCTCGACAAAAGCCAGGGATTGGTTTTCAATTCTATATTTTCGTTCGTACCGCATGGTGGTGGTTGAAAAAATGTTAATCCGTAAAATAGTTACTTAGGAACGACGCAAGCTAAAACGTTAAACAATTCAACACCTCAACAAGCGAAGCGATTCAACGCGCAAAGCGCTTCCCCCTACTTCGGTAACACCAAAAACTCTACCCGTCGATTTAACGAGCGTCCTTCTTCCGTATTATTATCTGCGATGGGTTGCGACTCTCCAAAACCAGTTACGATTAAGCGGTTCGCATCCACTCCTTTAGAAACCAGGTAGAGGTAACAGGAATTAGCCCTTTTGATAGACAATGCTTCGTTGGCCACGGCATCTCCGATACTGTCTGTATGACCACTAATTTGTAATTGATAGCCAGGATATTTATCCAATACTCCTCTGACTTGATCCAATACAGGAAAAGAAACAGGCTTTAGCTTGGCTTTAGAAAATTCAAACTGAACCGCCTGTACTGCGTAATCCAGTACTTCTTTGTCTTCTTTTTTAATTTCCGGACAACCATCTTTACTCAAAGGAGCCGCCGCTGTTGGACAGCGGTCGATATTGTCCGCAAAACCGTCATTGTCGCTATCCGGGCAACCATTCAACGGGCCAGCTGCATCGGGGCATTTATCCTCCGAATCAGGCACGCCATCTCCATCGCGATCCGATACCGGACAACCTCGACTGGAGGCAGGACCTGCTTGCTCGGGACAATCGTCGTCCTGATTAGCGATCCCATCCGCATCATCATCCGGACATCCATTTAAGGTTCCGGGCGTATCGGGACAATCATCTACATCATCCGCAAAGGTATCTTTATCTGCATCCGGACATCCGTTGGTCTCTTTGGTACCAGGAATTTCTGGACAGATATCAATGCGGTCTTCGATACCATCCGAATCTGTATCCGGACATCCTTTGAATGCGGCTACACCGGGCACATCTGGGCAGTCGTCACCAAAGTCGTCTATACCGTCTCGATCTTTGTCTCTTACTTTAATTTCTTTATCGGGTTTTTCTACTTTTCCCAAATAAAATCCAAGTCCAATACCATATTGAAAATGGTCGCGCTTGCCATCCAGAGACTTCCTGAATCCAGCCTGTGTGTTTACAAAAGCATGATCGCCAAATCGAATGTTGACGCCCAGATTAATGGGTAGTTGAAAATTAAGCGTTTCCCAGGATTCGAGAACGCCCCCTACTCCAGTAGAAAAATAGGGAATAACTCTGGCCCCTGGACGGTATAATTGAAACTGTCCAATAGCATCAACCCCAAAGGTTGTCAGATTGTCCAATTCATCAGGCAGATTGATGACCATCAATTGAGCAGGTACTGCGAAGTTAAAGTATTGCCCCAAATTTCGTAGATAGCCAACTTCAAAACCACTTCCATAGTCTCCAAAATTGGAAAAAGACCCTCCGTTGGTCGTTTGGTGGTCACTCCATAATCGTTTACCCGTAAAGGCATTTGGACGGTTGGGCGTTTGAGCGAATGCGAGATTGATACTTAAAAAAAGCACCAGACAGCAGAGTATATTTCTAATCATGTTTTTGGAATCGTGTTAGCTATTTATAATCTGTAGTAATAATTGTGACAATGACTACTGACCTGTTGTACGTCTATTTTACTGGAGGGTTGCTCCCTGAATCTGATAATTAAGCAATGGCGATTAAATAGATTGAGATAAAAGGCGAAATATTTTTTCATCAATCAAGGCGCTGAAATGTGCCCTGCCCGACTGACGTCAGTCAGGCGGGGTTATGCACCGCATAATAACCATTTTAGTAACCCTGCCCGATCTGACGATCTGTCCGGCGGGGAAGCGTGATGGAAAAAGAGGAAGCATAGTTTCTTAATTTATTTTATCAACATTCCCAGGATGTTCATTTTAAAAAATAAACATTTCGAAATGTCCCATATAATTATGGTATTTCATAATACTCCATCGCTGCCCGGGCTGGAGAAGTCGAGGCCGTTTTTTCAGCTTCGCCAATTAAATAATAAGTTGTTCCTTTGGTGTAAGGAATTTTCCAACCGTAGCGTTGATCGTCCGCCGCCTGGTCAAAATGTTCTCCGTCATCCTGCATTTTTACTCTTTTAAATGGCGCATATTTTCCGGTACGGTAACAAAGATAAGTCGATTCGGCATCCATTACCTTAGCCGTAATGACCACTTGTGAATCTTTCACTTCGTGTTTGACCTCGGTAATCGCTGGCGCTTTTTTTGTCATTAATGGATGGGCACTGAGGTAGGTAATTCGTCCTTTCATCAATTCATTAATGCCTACTATTTTTGCCCCATTTGCCTGGCTGGTCGTGTTGAGATTTTGCCGGAAGGTATCGTAGGGATATAGTTTATTTGGATCTTCTATTACGTATCGATCAATTTTCGATTGAATTTGATTTCCCATCGTTTGATATTTTCCTGAAACAAAAAATTCTTCCAGAATCGTTTTCAAATGGGCGATATAAATCTTGCGATAAAGTGGTGTTGCCAATACCTGGCTAATCAATGGGCGATTGGGGCTTTTATAGTGGGTAAAAGGACTTAAATTTTGTAATGCTTCGTTATCTAGTGCTTTCTTTTCATCGGCGTACCGAAACCCTCCGAAAGAAAGATTCATGTCCCAGGGAATGGGTTGAAAAATACCAAAAGTATCCTGATACAAATAATAATTGTGACAAAGCCGTCCAGCGTAACTATCCAGATTTACAAGTACATTATTGAACGCATGCATCCATAGCGTCCGGTCAATGTTGAGACTACCCTCCAACGCTTCGGGTGTTTTATTTAATACATAAGTAAGCGCTGCTAACGACTGCCAGCCGTAAATAGATTTCATCTCATAATTGGCGTAGTAACAAGTCGTATCTTTTCCCTGATACATCAAAGAAGCTTTTTCGCCCTTACTACATTTACTGCCCGGCTGTGCATTCCAGCTCGGATCACACTTAACGAGGGTACCCTCGTTTTCTCCAAAATATGCCGTCAAAAAATCTTTATCAACAGAAGAAGTGTTATTATAAAATCCGATCAACTTGGTATTTACATACACCCTGGCAAAGTTGGCTTTGGGAGCGGGCAGATACGTTCCGGCAATCTGATAAGAGAGCACCTCCCGCAGATAGCTTGGATCTCGAAAAACGTTGGAAAGCTTGATGGTTTTGACATCGCCAGGAAAGCGCTGTTCTCTTTTTATCGTATTTGCTTTTAAATTAAAAGGAAGTTTGCTGGATTTGGTTTTGCGCACATTATAGTAAGAACTATTCCCTTTATAGCGAATCCCTACACTATCGTACGTGATGCCTTTGATTTTTACTTTTCCGAGCAGACGACCATCGTTGCCAGCCTGTTTGAGGGAATCCAGTTTGTCTTCCCACAGTGGATCAGAAAATTCGATATAAATATCTACGACCTGGTTGAGATCGTACAAATCCTGGCCGTACGAGACGGAGGATAAACAAATAAAAATGAACCAATAGATATACTTCGCCATGCGTCAAGTAGGTGTTGTTTGGTAAAACAATATTCGGCAAAGGTGTTACTCGAGTGTCTAAGGAATGTTGACAAAATCAATGGCCACTTTTTAATAATTAAAAATCGGGCAATCATTGGTTGATTAATCTAACGCTTATTTCGCGCTATTTATTTAATTCTTTGAGAGAGATCGTTCCGGGTTCGTACATATAATTACGTGGATAGAATCCAGAAGCCTTTGCGTTTTCTGTTTGAAAATAATATTCGAGCGTATCCTGGCCTTTGGCCGGTGTAACGGTGATTCCAAATACTTTATCGCCGGCCTCCTGATCGTTGTGCTTCCCATCGTCTGCCAGGTAGACAGATTGATAAGGTTTTTTTGAATTTTGACGATAGAATAATTTCACCCGATTTGCCCGATTTTTTACGGTCACTACAAATTGGAAGTCTTTTATTTCCTTAGTAGAAAATTTTTCTCTTCGTGTTAATTTTACTTCATCAATTTCCGGTGGAAAGATGGCTAGTTCCGGATGTTTTTTAAGGAACCGAGCTCGCTTTGACATCAGCTCTACAATGCCTGGAATCTTGCTTCGCTTACCAGTGGTCTGGGTGAGACTCCCGTCAAATTCCGCAGTTGTATAAAATTTATTAGGGTCATTATTAAAGCTAGCACGAATCATCTTTTGTAATTCCTGTGCTCGGGCTTCGTATTCTCCATTCACAAAATGGTCGTAAATAATAGTACGAATATGATCCAGATAAATTTTCTTGTATTCTTCGCTCTTAAATAATTGACTGATGAGTGGCTTGGTGGTATTGTCTACGTGCAATAGAGGGTCCATCATTTGCAGGCCTTTCAGATCCAGATCAGATCCTACACCGGTATTTTTAAAACTACCAAAAGCCAGGTTCAAATCCCAAATGATCGGATTAAACTGTCCGTACTGATCTTTATATAGATAGAAATTCTGACTATTTTGTCCAGAGTAACTACTTAGATTGGCGAGGGCGTTATTAAAAGCCAACATCCAGAGTGTACGATCTACGTTCAATACTTTCTCAAGGTTTTGCGTACGATTATTGAGAACATCCGTCAGTTCGATCAGATCATCCCATCCCGCTTCGGAGTCCATTTCAAAATTGCCCATGTAACAGGAAATATCCTTTTCATATTCTAAAGCAGCATAGATTTTATTCTTACAACTTTTGGACATCTTGTCGGGCAAGGTGGAAGCTGCCTTGAAAAGACTACCGTCCGCATCCCCGTAATGCTTTTCCAGGAAGACCTTATCAACAGGTTCTATGGCAATAAATAATCCGTAGTTGTTCTTATTGATGGCGAGGTTAATATAACCTGCTTTGGGCGTTGGCAGGTAATTACCTGCAATCTCATATCCCATTACTTCCCGTAGTAAACTGGGATCACGGAGCGCATTGGAAAGTTTGATTTTTTCGTAACCCTGATGGTTCTGATTTTTGTTGATGTAGTTTAGCTTGATATTGAAAGCGTTGCGTTTGCTTCCTGTTCTAAAAGACTTGGAACCACGATAACGTACACCCACATTTTCGTAGAGTTTACCATCAATTTGGATATTCGCCAGTAAATAACCATCTCCCTGAATGCGCAGACTGTCCAAAAGGTAAGGCCAATCTTCCTGATTAAAAGTCAACTTAAGAGAATGAACCTGATCAGTGCTAAAGAAATCACTATCTGCCGTAGCAGTATGTTGGGCGAAAGAAAGACCCGATAGTAAAAGTACCATCAAGGTCGGGAATAAGATTTTTTTCATAAGAGCAAAATACGTTCGATGATTCGAAATTGATAATTTTCCGTGATTTAGCGAGGTTTTTTAATGCAAACGAAAATCAAATTTCACACTTGTAACCAATTAATGAAAGTTTAGACAAGTGTTAGACACATACCGCAATAATAAGCAATTTAGTGCAGAGAACCCCTATAAAAAGGGGGATTATGCCAGTTTTAGGTTAATAATTGTTGGATATGTAATGCGATATTTAGGGTCATCACCGCAATTAACGCAATCGCAGCTAAACGGAGCCACCAACCGTTTTCTTTCCTGAATTCGTCCATTTTTGCCTGTTTGGTGGTGTTTTTTTGGGTAATAAATCCCCGAACGAACAAATAAAGATAAATACCAATTGCTAAAAAGATGATTTCGAAGACGAGACCGAGGTATTCCATAGTTTAAAATGTTTTAATTGAGTTTGCGGGAAGATTGACTTCTTAATTAAATGCCCTTATTGGCTAATTGTTCTTCGGGAAGTTCCTCAAAATTACCCGTTTGCCGGTTTTTTCGCACGTTGGACCAGTTAAAATAACGGCCATTCATCACTACGTACACCCCCGGAGCAAGGGTCTGAGCGAAGGCAAGTGCACTTCCCAGATTAAAGAATCCATCTGAGGAGGTACCAAAGGCGTAGGGAATCATCGCCCCCGTGAGAACGATGGTTTTATCAGCAATTGCGGCAGCAGCCAATTCTTTGGCAGTCATTACCATTCGATCGGTTCCGTGGGTAATGATAATGTGCTTATGTTTTGATTTCCGGCAATTGTGAATCAGAATGTCGCGGTCGTCTTCGGTCATCTCCAGGCTGTCCACCATCATGAGGGTTTTCAGATCAATATCTAGAGTACAACGTCCCCGGGTAAACATTGCCTGCAAATGGGTGTCCTTGAAATAAAGCTCACCAGTAATAAAATTATAGTCTTTATCGAAGGTTCCTCCGGTAACAAATACTTGAATCATCGTTGTTGTTTTAAGGATAGTATGGGCATGGCCAAAAGCCCCTATTATTTCAATGTTCCTATTTATAAAATAAAGGGTCGCGCTCCAAAAACCATAGAAAAAGGCCGATGGTTTAAACTCATCGGCCTCTTTCGAGTAAGCTCTAAAATTAGCAATTAATTATTGGAGTTTATAAAATTTAATCCAACTTAAACATTGCTGCATCTATTCCTTTGTTCACCTCAATTTTTTCTACTTTTATCACCATCGGTACGGGCATTCCACCACCGGTCATTTTAATTTCGTAAGGAAACATAACACCATCTAATGGCTGATAAGCACCGTAATTAAATTCACCTGCTTCGGTAATAGACTTTACTTTCATTTTGGTTTTTACATCAAAATATTCCGTCGATTTTTGTCCATTAGGACCGGTAACTGCAATTTTGTAAGCATCCTTGCCATCTATCTTTTCCGTACCAGACAACTTGGTTTTATAATCCAGACGATCATAATGCAGCTCCGGAAAAATTAAGGTAGAACTTTTAAGGCTATTAACTTCTTCCCCTTCCATCATTCTGGTTCCTTGCATACCGCCCATTTTCGCTTTTTTCCCATCAAAAACCACGGACTGCACCACATTACCGGCCATCGTCACTTTACTCGCAAACTTTTCGTTCCCTATCTGAAAGTTTTCCATCGCAATGGACTGGCCCATCATCGATGCGGATGCCATACTATATACTTCATTCACTTTCATCAATTTATCTTTTCCACCCACAGCTTTGATATAATCACTCAATACTGTCTGTGCCGTCATACCGTCCGGAACGGTATTCTTATTCATCTCTAGTTTATTACCATATACATCGTAGTAATTAACTTTTCCATTGGCAGAAAAAGCACCCAGTTTTTCGGCTACCTCATCCTGGTTACCTACGACAACAATGTGGGCATTCTTCGTCAAAAAATACTTTTGCGCCATTTCCTGTACATCTTCCGGCGTTACTTTACTAAGTCTTTCCAGATAAGTAGCGTAGTAATCTTTTGGTAAATTATAACGGGCAGTATTCAATGCAAATCGAGCGACTGTTTCTGGTCTTTCCAGCGAACGGGCAAAGTTTCCAGCCATCACTGACTTGGCTAATTCTACTTCTTCCAGCGGTGCCTTTATATCCCGTAAGGTGTTTAGTTCTTTCATAAATTCTACCAAACTACTATCTGTTACTTCGTTCCGAACACTGGCCGAAGCAAGAAAATATCCGACGTTTTTATCGTAGCTCAATCGGCTACGAGCACCATAGGTATAGGCCTTTGTTTCCCGTAGATTATCATTTAAACGACTCTGAAAGAATCCACCTAAAATTGTATTGGCAACGGAAGCTTTAATTAAATCATCCGAACCTGGCTTTAATTTCACAGGATAAGTAATATTGATAATAGACTGTACTGCCCCACTCTTGTTGACAAAATCAACGGAAGTTGCATCGGGTGCCGACGGTACGGGATAATCGTATTGTTCTACATTGTCCGTTTTTTTCCAGTCTCCCAAATACTTGGTTACCAATGCTTTAGTCTTTGCTACATCTGTATCTCCCACCACGACTAGATAACTGTAATTAGGCTTAAAATACTTTTGATAGTATTCCTTGGTCTTTGCCATGGAGATTTTCTCTACCGTTTCTTCAGTTACCAATTCTCCGTAAGGATGTTTCTTACCGTAACGTAACACCGTAGAAACATTGTCTGCAATTGCTTCGGGTGTCTCTTTATTTTGTGCCAAACCGGAAAGCGTCTGCTTTTTAATTTTATCAAATTCTGCCTGTGGAAATGTTGGGTTTATGACAACGTCTGATAAAAGCATCATCAGGTTTTCGCTGTGTCGGGATAGGGAACTGGCAAAAACACCATTCGCGCTGGTGCTCATACTTGCGCCCATAAAATCTACCGCTTCGTCAATTTCTGCTTTGGTTTTAGAAGTGGTTCCCTTGTTGAGTAATTGTCCGGCAAAGTCAATGTATCCAGCATCATCCCCCTGAATAATATCCGGAGCATCCACAAATAATTGATAAGAGACCCGAGGCAGTTTATTATTTTCTACCACGATTACTTTCAGTCCATTTCGCATGACAAATTTTTCGGATTTACCGATTTGAATTTTTGGTGCAGGTCCGGGAGTAGGCGGTGTACTTCTCCAGGCCTCCGCTGGATTTTTCATTGTCTTTTCCACTTCTTTTTTGACCATCTCTGTTTTGTCAGACATCTTGTCAGTAGCCGTGGTGGTCTCCGTTGTTTTGGGAGTACATCCAAAGACGAAGAGCATTAAAAATACGATATATGATATATTTTTCATTATAGTAAAATGTTGAATTATTGAAATGTTGAGTTGTTTCGTACGTAAGTGTACTGGTCTAACGACTCTACACAATTTTATGATTGTTAAAAATAAACGATACTATTTATGGATTTACCGGCTTCGGCAAGTAGTGCAAAGACACCCGGTTATTTTTATGAAAATATCTTTTCGCTACGCGCATAATGTCTTCGCGGGTTACTTTCATGTATCGATCAATCTCTGTATTGATTAAATTAGAATCGCCAAAATACATATGGTAATTGGCCAGACTTTCGGCACGTCCTACGACGGAAGCATTGTCGGTAACAAAATCACTTTCAATCTGATTACGGAGTTTTTGAAATTCTTTTTCGGAAATCAATTCTGTAGCTGCACGGTTTATTTCCGCATCAATGGCCATTTCTAAATCGTTCGTTTCCACGCCCATATTAGCGATTCCAAAAACCAGGGCAGCGCCCGGATCTTCGAGTCCAAGTGGGAAATTACCAACGAATAAAGCTTTTTGCTGATCGTCCACTAAACTACGGTACAAGCGCGAACTTTCACCACTGGATAGTAAGGTAGACAACATTTCTACGGCGTAATAATCAGGTGTACCCTGTGCCGGAATTCGGTACGTCTGTACAACGGCAGGCAATTGTATATTATCGTAGATGGTATCTTTTATCTCTGCGGTCATTGGTGGTTCTACAATATCAGGACGCGTAATTTTAGATTTTCCTTTTGGAATAGAATCAAAATATTTAGCGACTAGCAACTTGGCATTGGCAATATCAATATCGCCGGCGATGGATAGTACTGCATTTTCCGGTACATAATAAGTAGCGTAGAAATTTTTATAATCTGCTTCCTGCGCTGCGTCTAAATCGGCCATACTTCCAATTACAGAGTGGTGATAAGGATGTTTGGTAAAAGCGCGCTTCATAGATTCTTCCAGCACACTACCGTAAGGTTGATTGTCAATTCGCTGACGACGTTCTTCCTTTACTACCTGACGTTGGGTTTCAATGCCTACTTGTTCTACTTTGGCGTGTAATAATCGCTCGCTTTCTAGCCAAAGTCCCATTTCTAAATGATTAGAAGGCAGGATTTCGTAGTAAAAAGTACGATCGTACGTCGTGTTGGCATTGTTGGTTGCTCCAGCGCGAGCCAGGTATTCGTCAAAAGAGCCTCGCTTTACGTTTTCAGAACCTTCAAAGAGCAAATGCTCAAAAAAGTGGGCAAAACCTGTTCTTCCGGGTTTTTCATTTTTAGAACCTACGTGGTACATAATACTGACAGCCACAATAGGCGTCGATTTGTCTTGATGTAGAATCACGTGGAGTCCATTATCGAGATCGTACGATGTATAGTCGATCTTGTTTTGAGCAGAGACCAGTGTCCCTAAACTCATTAATACGGTAAATAAGAGATGGTTTAATTTCATAATAGAGGTAATTTTTTTCACAAAGATAGTAGGATATTGACAAATGCCATTAGGGAATCGGCGAATTAACACAATTAATAGACAAACAAAGATAGAAAGGACAGAAATTTGACAAGGAAGAGGCTAATCACGAAAAAAGCCACGTCTCAGGAGAGACATGGCTTCTTATTTATGATCATATTGTCTGCTAACAAACCTTATCCGCACAGCTGGAGCTCGCAAAGGCATTTGGCTTGGCTTTGAAAACAAACCCCATTCCCAGAATGTAACCCATAGCTTCTTTCAGTGCCGTATTGGATTTAAATTCAGGATCTGTATTAATATCGGCGTGTACTTCCAGTTCTACGTCGTATAAATCCAGTAGATCACAGAGGCTGTAAGCTACCTCTACGGACTTAGCTACTTCGGTAATCATCCGCTCTTTGATCTTCATCTGCTTTTTGCTCTTAAAATTAGAGATGAACATAAATCCACCCTTTTTCTCTCGCAGAAAAACGATCACTGTCGCATATTCCGTTACCTTTCCACGCACTTGTGAATCGGTACCAATGCAAACTTTGAGTTTGTTGCCCGCTTCGGTTTCTCGAACGATAGCGGTTTCTACCGCATCCAGTATGGGTTTTTCGATTTTGTCACCATTAAGACGTCTCCAGTTCATGATTATTTGTTTTTTTGCTAAATTAAAGAAATATCACATAAGTATATGTTAATTTTTACAAAATGAAAAATTATATTCATTTTACCATTAGCTTAACTCCGGGAAGACTCCTTTTAGTTCCAATGGATCTGGAATACTTCTCCTCTTTGCTTATTTATATACAGTTCTTAATTTTCATTACTTATCTTTGAACCATGAAAAACACCTTATTCTTCCTACTATCTATTATCCTGTTTTTATCCTGTCAATCGTCCAACGGCAGCCAAAAAGATGCGAATCACAAATATACCAATCACCTGATTGATCAAAGTAGCCCTTACCTTTTGCAACACGCACACAACCCCGTAGACTGGCATCCGTGGGGAGACGAAGCACTCAACAAGGCAAAAGCAGAAAATAAAATGCTGATCATTAGCGTGGGTTACTCTGCCTGTCACTGGTGCCACGTGATGGAGCACGAATCATTTGAAGATACGACGGTAGCTAAAATCATGAACGATAATTTTGTTTGTATAAAAGTTGACCGGGAAGAACGTCCTGATATTGATGACGTATATATGACCGCCTGTCATGCAGCAACTGGAAAGAGTTGTGGTTGGCCATTGAATGCTTTTGCCCTACCCGATGGCCGCCCGGTTTGGGCTGGAACCTATTTTCCAAAAAAAGAGTGGATGAATGTACTCAATCATTTCCTTAAGGAAAAAGAAAATAATAGTGATAAAATGGAGGAATACGCGGTCAATCTGACTTCCAATATTCAAAATGCGGAAAAAATTCAAATCAATACAGCGTCCGCTAACTTTACAGAAGAAAACTTAAACCAAATCGGTGGTAACTTTCTAAAACAAATAGATTTTAAAAGAGGTGGTCGTAAAGGAGCGCCCAAGTTTCCCATGCCTAACAATTATGAATTTTTATTGCGCTACCACGATGTTACTAAAAATGTACAGGCGCTCGAAGCGGTTACCAAAACACTGGATGAAATGGCGGCTGGTGGTATTTATGACCAATTGGGTGGTGGCTTTGCCCGTTACTCCGTAGACGGTGAATGGCACGTACCACACTTCGAAAAAATGTTGTATGATAACGGTCAATTAGTCGGACTCTACGCTTCCGCTTATCGACTCACCAAAAATCCTCGTTACAAGGAAGTGCTGGAAGAAACATTGGGTTTTATAGAGCGGGAACTGACCGATTCGAACGGCGGTTTTTATTCCAGTCTCGACGCCGACAGCGAAGGAGAAGAAGGAAAATTTTACGTGTGGACGAGTAAAGAAATTGACTCGTTATTGACCGATGAAAAAGACCGTGCTATTTTTAGAGCATATTATGATGTTAAAAAAAGAGGCAACTGGGAACATCATAAAAATGTCTTGCGGTACCGACAAACCATCGCCTCGGTAGTTGAAAAAACCAAGACCACCGAGTCCGAAGTTATCGCCGCGCTGGACCGTTCTAAAAAAATATTATTTGATTATCGAGCGACCCGCGTTCGTCCCGGACTGGATGATAAAATCCTGACGGGTTGGAATGCCTTGATGCTCAGCGGATACGTAGAAGCATACCGCGCACTGGGAGACGAAGCTTATTTAAAAACGGCTTTAAAAAATGCGAACTTTATAAAAAGTACTATGCTACAAAAGGATTTTCGACTCAATCGAAATTATAAATCCAAGAAGTCAGTTATTAATGCTTTTCTCGACGACTACGCGCTGACCATCAAAGCCTTTACCGATTTGTATCAGGTGACTTTTGACGAAGAGTGGCTGCAGCTCGCAGGCGGTATGGCGGACTATGTGATCACCCATTTTCACGATCCCGCTACCGGAATGTTTTACTATACATCAGACCTCGACCCACCCCTTGTCGTTCGTAAAATGGAACTCTCGGACAATGTGATTCCGGGATCAAACTCCGCCATGGCCCGTTCTCTTTTTGCGTTGGGTACTTTTTTATATCAACCAGAATATTTAGAAATCTCCCAACAGATGATGAACAATATGTCGACCACAATTGTCCCTTCTGAACAACCTTCTTTTTACTCCAATTGGTGTAATTTGTATTTGCAGATGACCCATACGCCTTACGAAGTGGCCGTAATTGGAGATGATTTTGCTACCAAACAAAAAATATTAATGGAACAATTTTTACCCAATACATTCTTTTTAGGTGGAAAAACGGAAGGTTCGTTGGCTTTACTAGAAGGAAAATTACAAGAAGACCGGACGATGATTTACGTTTGTCAAAATAAAGTTTGTAAATTACCGGTAGAAGATGTGGACAAAGCAGTGACTTTGATTCAGTAACTTCATCTAAATAATCGGGAACAATTCTTTATCTTAACAGTTATTCTAATAAAGGTATTGATGTACCAATAAATTAAATGCTTGTTAGCCCGTTGGCTGGTTAGTTAGTTCGCTTTCTGCTAAAGCAATGTACGCGATACAGGAAATCAAATTAGCTAACAGGCCAACCAGCCAATGGCAAAAACTAAATCTACCATTATGAGTTTTATGAATGATTTAAAGAAAATATTTTTTGCAGGCAAAGCTGTCAGTAAATCTGCCGCTGATAAGGCCGCAGACAAAGCCGCCGAACAGGGCACTAAAATGGCACAGGGAGCTGATGAGCTTTTTGATACAGCTAAAAACAAAGCCACAGATGTGGGAGGTGAGATGATGGATTCGGCCAGTGATTTATTTGAAAATGCAAAAGACAAAGCCACGGATATTGGTGGTACCGTTTTTGAAAAAGCGAGTGATTTGTTTGAAAAAGCAAAAGACACGGCTGGAGATGCTAGTCGCAAATTTTCTGAAAATGATTCAGTAGATAAAGCCAAAGATTTTACCGAAGGTGTGGGTAAAAAGGTAATTGACACCGCAGGACCGATGGTTGATAAAGCTAAGGACTTTACCGAAGATGTGGGTGCTCAAGTGCTGGACAAAGGAGGAGACTTTTTAGACAAGGCCGCCCAGACCAGTGAATTAGTTGGTGGAAAAGTTATGGAAAAAAGCAGTGAACTTTTTGATGATGCTAAAAAAATTGCGGAAGAAAAGGGCGCTATATTTAAAGAAAAGGCAGATGATCTATTCGAAAAGGCAGCGGCTGAAGCCGAAAAAGACAAGATTGAGGACAGCATGAGCGACCTCGACAAAATGGAAAGAGACTTGGCAGAGCGTGTAAAAAATCGGGATGCTAAAGGTGTTTTTGGAGACGATACCAGTATGCTCGATGATAAAGACGATTTCTTTTCCCGTGCGGAAAAATACGCGGCAGGAGATTACCATGGAACGGGTAAAACCAACACGCCACCTCCAACGCCAACGCCACAGGATGATGCGGTCCTGGAATTGCTACCTTTATCGGAAGATACAAAAGAATCTGCCCCATTTACCGGAGAGATTAAAGGTTTTGAAGATATGGACGGTGACGGAGATCCGGTCATTGATGACGCAATCATCGTAGATAATAATGATAATATCATGTTATTGGATGATGGAGATGATGACGAAGAAGACGTGCAAGAAGATGAGGAGACGAAGGATAGTTGATGGGTTTGTTGAGGCGCTTTACTTGTTGAATTGTTTAATCGTTGAATTGTTTAATTGTTTAATCGTTTTTTTTTAACGAAAAAAGCTTCAAAGCCTTTTCCAGTGGAAAAGGCTTTGTTATTGTTAACATAATAGTTAATTCGAAATGAGACCACTTGCCGAACGGATGCGCCCGAAAACGCTGGATACTTATATTGGTCAAAAACATTTGATTGGTCCGAATGCAGTGTTGCGACAAGCCATTGATTCGGGAAGAATTCCATCTTTTATCTTGTGGGGACCGCCGGGCGTTGGAAAAACGACTTTAGCGGGTATTGTTGCCAATACTTTAGAACGTCCTTTCTTTACCCTCAGCGCCATTAATGCCGGCGTAAAAGATATTCGGGAGGTGATTGAAAAAGCAAGAAAATCCACTTTTTTTGATCGTCCAAATCCGGTACTTTTTATCGATGAGATTCATCGCTTTAGCAAGTCTCAACAGGATTCTTTACTAGGAGCGGTTGAAAAAGGAATCGTTACCTTAATTGGAGCAACGACCGAAAATCCTTCGTTTGAAGTTATCCCTGCCCTACTCTCTCGTGCTCAAATTTACGTACTCAATCCACTCAAAAAATCGGAATTGATTCAACTGGTAGACGAAGCGATTGTGCAGGATGAGTATTTAAAAAAACAAAACATCAGCGTTGAGGAGTATGATGCGTTGTTGCAGTACGCTGGCGGAGATGCCCGTAAACTTTACAATACCCTTGAGCTGGTTGCCAACTTTTCGGAAGGAACAGAAATGGTGATTACCAACGAACTGGTCAAAACCCTGGTTCAGAAAAATATTGTGGTTTACGATAAAGGAGGTGAGCACCATTACGACGTGGCCTCGGCCTTGATTAAATCTATTCGTGGTAGTGATCCCAACGCGGCCATTTATTACCTGGCGAGAATGCTGGTGGGTGGTGAGGACATCAAATTTGTTGCACGTCGATTGGTAATTGCTGCTTCCGAAGACATTGGCATGGCAAATCCAAATGCATTGTTAATGGCCACGACTTGCTTTCAGGCTTGTCAGGTCATCGGGATGCCCGAAGCCCGAATTATTTTATCTCAATGTGTTGTTTATTTGGCAACTTCCGCAAAGAGTAACGCTTCGTATCTTGCGATCAATGAGGCGATGGCCCACGTGCGAGAAACGGGGGCCCTTTCTATTCCACTTCACCTGCGCAACGCACCGACTAAATTGATGAAGGATCTTAATTACGGAAAAGATTATCAGTATGCACACAATCATCAGGGAAATTTTGTAACACAGGAGTTTTTACCTGACGAAATAAAGGGAACGAAGTTTTATGATCCTGGCAATAATCCTTCAGAAGCGAAGGTTCGGGAAAAATTACGGCGGGAGTGGAAGGAGAAGTATGGGTATTAAGTCCAAGGAATGAGAAATGGCGCTCAAACCGGGGTTTAATCTTCGGGAAAGATCTCATCTGCGTCCAAGAATAATTCGGGAAAAACGCCTACCGGGATTTGACTGCCTTTTACGTATGGCTTTTGTTGAACTACCTTATATTTTCCATTCTTATCAAGACGATAAACAAAGATAGTTGCTTCGTGCGGATGTACAATCCAGTATTCTCTAACTCCTGAAATGCCTGACAGGGATTTTTTCTTAAATACGACCAAATTAGACCATATAAGTTTCCAGAAACTTCCTGATGAAACCGATTGGGTGCAGGAGACATTCGATATATTTTTCCCTTTAATAAGCTCAACCATTTCGTCAAAATGCCACGTCAGATAATCTGCATAGGAATATTTTTTACTAAAGTCTAAATGATTGATATCTGTAATCATCGTTTATAAATTTATATAAAGTTAAGCTTTTATTGACTCAAAAGGCACGAATATTGTCTTAGTAAACCCAACAGAAAAGTCTAAAAACCAATCGTCCATGAATCAATTTATTTCCGTTATTATTCCTTGCTATAATGTGGAAGATTATGTAGAAGAAGCAATCGCCTCGGTGATGGCCCAGACTTATATGGATTTCGAACTGATTCTGGTGGATAATAATTCTACGGATAATACGCTGCGGATTCTGGAAAGAGCAGCTATCAATTCGAGTAGAATCCGGGTATTGCAGGAGCATGGGAAAGGTGCACCACGGGCCAGAAATCTGGGATTTTCGATGGCACGAGGAAACTGGATTCAATTTTTGGATGCGGATGATCTGATGTTACCCGACAAGCTGGAACGCCAGATTAAACTCGTAAATACGGACACCCCGCTACTCGTCGGCACCCCAAAATATCTTCGCCTTGACAGTACTTCTTACATTACTAAACCATGGGAGGAACCATTTTTAGGTCTTTTTGAAGGACTAAGGCAAGGAAATACCTGTTGTAATTTATGGAATAAAAAATATCTGACAAAAGTAGATGGCTGGAAAGAAGATCTGGAATTTCAGCAGGATTATGATTTAATGTTTAGAATTTTAAAAGAAAATGACCAACCCGTTTACGATTTTGAAGTGAGTACGCTGATTCGCGAACGTGCTAAAGGACAAATTACCAAAAAAAATCCCAGAGGAATTCGGATTACGCTTTTAGAATTGAGAATTAATATGATGCGCTGGTTAAAACGCAATCGTCCGGGACTTTATGAATATGATCAGTTTTTCTATCAACAAACCTTCTACCGTTTTATTCGCTACCTAGCAGAGCTGGATCTCGATCTGGCGGAATCCTACATGAAGTATTTACCCGAAAATTTTAAACCAAGATACTCGAAAGAATTGTATATTCCGTTTTGGAATGCGATGATGGTACAATTGGTCGGATTTAAAAAATCAGAAGCATTACGAAGGGTCGTTCGTTCAGGCATCAAAAAAGAAGATCGTTTTGAATTAAAATCCAAACCTGTGTGGAATCAAAAGGGATAAACTTCCCGAAACAAGTCATACATGTGGTCTACGTATTTTTGGATAGTATAATTTTGAATCGCTTTTTGTTGACCCGCTTTGCCCATTGCACGCGCACGGACGGGATCGCTGAGGAGTAACTCCATTTTTTCGGCCAGTCCTGCTGCACTATCTTCATATAAAAATCCATCCACCGTATCCGTCAATAACTCTGGGGTAGCACCACCACGATAACCTAAAACCGGCTTTCCGTAAGACATCGCTTCGACCGTTACTCGCCCCATTCCCTCATCTCTGGAACACATTAATACGGCATCCGCTCTATGGTATTCTGCCGCTACTTCTTTTTTAAAACCCACAAAATCAACCTGTTTTGTAATCCGTTTCCGCTTGGTCATTTCTTTTAATTTGGCTTCATATATCCGGCGACCTTCTCCAACGATTCGTAATCGGGCCCGCGGATATTTTCCGGCAATCAGTCCAAACGCTTCTACCGCTTCAAGCTGACCTTTTGCGGGGTGTAACAATCCAATGCATAAAAAAGTAAACGTATCTGATTCTTTCTCCTCATTAGCAGTCACTTCAAAAAATTGTTCCATTTTATTTTCATCCAAAACACCGTTGTAGACGATCTCCCAATTAATTTCCGGCTGGTTCTTCCCTACCCCATTTTTGATGGCGTGAGAAATCGCGATGGCTTTTTTAGCTTTCTTGAGGTATTTGAATAAAATATTTTCATTAGGAAAAAACTTCATCTGGTATTGCAACCAGGCAAATTCCCGAATATGCCAGACGTGTGGTATATCGATTTCTTCCGCAATTTGCGCACCTATTCCCAGGACGGAACTATTGGTATGTATAATATTAGGTCCAAACTCTTTTGCCTCCAATGCAAGGGTTGGCAATAAAGTATTATTACGCATAGCCGCAAAGGGCAGATGAAAAAAGGAGGGATGCATAAAAGTCGCTGCCCAATTATGATAAGGAAAAATTCTTACCTTAATATTCTCTGCTCGTAACGCTTCGGTAAAATCACCTTCTTCCGGACACCAGACTTGCGGCAACACGCCTTTGTCCCGTAAACCAACGACCAGACTGAATAGAGAACGATTGGCACCGAGGAGATGAGGATAGTGGGAAAGGAAGAGGATTTTCATAGAAACTACAATCTTATTTTAGACCACTAAATTACAATAATTCGGGGATCAATAAAAAAGCTCACCAACTCAACAATGTGAGCTAATGAGCTTTTAGGAATGTTGATAGAAATGAATTTTAAAATTTACTTCATCACCGCCACGTCTCCGCTGTACATTTCATCAAATCCATCTATAAAGGAAATCTCCGCTACGTAAATGAAGACTGCCGGATCAACTGATTTCCCTCGGAACATTCCGTTCCAGCCACGATTCGGATCGTTTGGCTGAAAATTGATATCTGCATAGACCACTTCTCCCCATCGGTTAAATACCCGGAAAGATTTTACGATCTCTATTCCTCTACCTCCGTTGATAAAGAAGATATCGTTGATCCCGTCATTATTCGGAGAAAAACTATTTGGAATGTAAACTTCTCTTGCCTTTTCTACCGAAATATCCACCGTTGCCGTTGCCGTACAACCTGCGGTATCAATTAACGTCACACCAAAATTCGTAGAATTAAATAAATTATTAACTACTGCTTCGTAACAGTCTTCGTCTTCACAACGAATCAGATCCGCTTGGTTCCAAATCAAGGTATCAATTTGGTTTTCCGGAACAAAGGTTTGAGCATTTAGTATCAGACTGTCTCCAAAGAATAAGGATTCGTCCGTTTCCAGATTCAGACCTATTGTGAGGTCTAGTGGTTCTGGTTCGGTGACCGTCACTTCTGTTTCCCATTCACAACCCAACGCATCCTCGACCATTACTTCGTAGATTCCTGCGGATAAATTAAAGTAAGCATTTTGAGCAGAGAATATTTCATCGCCAATGCTGTAATTAAATGGCGCGGTTCCACCGATCACTTCCGAAAAGATGATTGCTGCATTGTCTGATTCAAAACAATCAGCTGGCTCGGTAACAATCAGAGCAGTTTCTATATCGTCTCCATTACTTTCTACTGCTACTATTTCTCCTGCGGTACATCCATTGTCTGTATTTGTCACTATTAATTGATAATTTCCAACATTGCTAATATCCACTAACAAGTCGCTACCAATCACTTCCATCGCCGCGTTTTGCCATTCGTAAATAATGTTGTCACCCGTCGCCGAACCTTCACCGGAGAGTGTAATCTCCGTCACTGTACAATCCAGCATTTCCGGATTACCAATATTTACTACTGGCGTTACTAGATCAGCCGTTACGGTCACTTCCGTAGTAGCGCTACATTGGTTTTCTCCATTCACTACTTCTAAAGTATAGATACCAGCAACCGTCGCCGACAGATCAGTACTGTCAGACATAAGTAGATTTCCGTTCGCATCATACCAGTTATAGGTTGGATTATTTCCAGCACTCTGTGAAGTACCCGTCACGATAACACCTGAATTATTACAATCTATTATTCCAGGAGTAGCAACCGATGGTATTGGCTCGGTAATATCCTGCATGATTACAAAACTCTCGCTCGCCGTACAACCCGTCGCAGCATTGCTAATCATCAACTCGTAAGTGCCCGGCGTCATAATTTCAAAAGCAGAAGCCGTACTGATCGTTTCGTTATCACTATTGGTCCAACTAAATGATAAATCTTCACCGCCTTGCGATCCGCTCGCATCCACCAACAATGCATCTGTGTCACAATCCAACGGTTCTAACGGAACTACGACCACAACGTCCGGGCTTTGACTACTATCTAAAACGGTTACCGAAGCAGGCGAGGAGGTACAATTATTGTCTGGATTAAAAATCGTTACAAAGTATTCCCCCTCCATATCAACTGATGGATATTGTTGGTTCTCATTCGCTGCCGTAATTCCCGGACCCGTCCAGGTATATTCTACCGGAGTTGTCAGTTCCGTACTTGCAAATAAAACCACACTTAAAGAATCACAAGTCAATGGATTGGCCTCAGCTACGTTTACCATTGGCACATCTGCATCCTGGAAAATTTCTACCTCATCCGTACTGCTACAACCCGTAAGTGTATTTACTACTGTCAAGATAAATATTCCGGAGCTGTTGATGGTCGGTGTATAAGTATCTCCCTCCGTAATCATACCCGGACCTGTCCACGAAATCTCAATATCATCACCCGTAGATCCGTTGGCCGTTAACATAAAATCATTCATTCCACAAACCAGTGTCGTTCCCATTCCAGCTTCCACAGTAGGCAACTCATTTATATTCACTGTTACCGTTTCCGTGTCTCCGGGACAGGCACCGTTTGCAGTTAATTCATATTGAAATACATAGCTACCGGAAGGTTGTCCATCTGTAGCAAAAATTCCGTTACCCGCATTAAAACCATTTGCATCACCCGCTAAAATCGTCCACGTTCCGCCCGTATCTGCCCCTGTTAATTCCGCAAATAAATCAACTGTATTTGAGTCATCGGTACAGAAATCCATCGGTACATTCGCGATTCCGGCAGTAGCCGAACTGTTTACTTCCAGATCAATTGTAAACTCCGTATCACAACCATTTGGTACGGCGTCCGTCAGCGTATATTGTAACGTATAACTGCCCTGATCCGCACTGGTCGCATCTAAAATCGTATTATTTAAGATAGCTGAATTCATACCCGCTGGTGCATTTATAATGGTCCAGAATCCATCGGGTCCACTATTAATCAACGTTTCTAAATCCAGTGAGCCATCTACATTACACAATGGTGCTGGCGTGTTTAAGTTTACACCAGGACAAGCACATTCTTCTATGGTAATAGTAATACTATAAGAAGAATTTGTACAAGGTGCCACTGCACTGTTCGTTGTATACACAAATGTATATGCTCCAGGAGCAACTCCATCAAAATCAAGATTAGGGAATACACCCGAAGCACCGGAACTGGTCGTCTCGCTCCAACTTCCTCCCTGATCTCCACTGATTACCAATGATCCAAAATCAAGGGTAGATCCTTCTGCGGAGGTGTTACAGAGTGTAACTGGATTGGAAGTAAGTTCGGCTACTGGGGTGGTATTTTGTGTTACCTCAATAAATGTTTCACCTGTACAACCTGCTGCATCTGATACCGTGACCATATAAATACCTGGCTCCGTTGCTGAAATTGTTTGCGCTTGAAGACCATTTTCCCAATTATAACTAGCAAAGCCATTACCTGCATCAAGCATTGTAGGATCATTTTCACAAATAATCGTCTCACCCGTAATCATTGGCGTCAAAGAAGCGCTTTCTGTTATTATGATACTTGTTTCATCTGTACAACCATTGTTGGTCACTGTCAGACTATATGATCCACCGACACTTACGGTAATTGATGTTTCTGTAGAACCACCCGTCCACTCGTACTCCGTCATACCTGCCGGAGCGGTAAGCGTTATATCACTACCTGAACAAAAAGAAGCAGGACCATTTATGATAGCGATGGGTTGCTCATTCGTAACTACCGTTACCATATCTTCGTTGGTACATCCATTAGCATCCGTAACCGTTATAGAATAATCTCCCGCCTCCGTAACTTCCAAACTACTGTTCAGCGAACTACCCCAGTCGTAAGTATCAAACATTTCATTTACTTCCAATGTAATCTCTTCGCCTTCACAAAATGGTATATTACCAGTTATTGATACAGCAGGTAAATTGTTAGCTGTTACTAAAATGGAATTCTCTCCTGTACAACCACTGACATCTGATACCGTTACTTCATAAGTTCCAACCATCATCACCACGATATCATCGGTTATTTCTCCATTAGACCATTCGTAAGTTGTAAATCCACTACCCGCGCTCAGCATCGTAGACTCACCTGTACAAAATGATGGTAATCCTGTAATAGTTGGATTAAGTGAACTACTTTCAGTTACTGTTACACTCGTCTCACCCGTACAGCCGTTTTGATCCGTAACTGTTACATCGTAATCACCCGCAACTGATACTTCCAGCGTTTGCGTGGTGGTTGCAGCTCCGTCTGACCAAATATAATCGGTGTAATTATCTCCTGCATCTAACGTCGTCGTGGTCCCTGTACAAAATGTATTAGAACCTCCTATCTGTGGAGCAGGATTGTTGTTTACCGTTAAAGAAAAACTCGCTTCGCCCGTACAACCGGAGGCGTCGCTTACCGTAACGCTGTAAGTCCCCGTGGTACTTACTGCTATATTTTCGTCTGTTTCTCCAGCTTCTGACCACACATAACTGTCGTAACCAGGAACACTTAGCGTGGTGCTGGTTCCGGCACAGATATCTGTCATTCCGGTAATCGTGGGACTTAATGAACTGCTTTCGGTTACCGTTACACTCGTCTCGCCCGTACAGCCGTTTTGGTCTGTTACCGTTACATCGTAATCGCCCGCTGCCGATACTTCCAGCGTTTGCGTGGTGGTTGCAGCTCCGTCTGACCAACTATAATTAGTGTAATTATCGCCCGCATCTAGCGTCGTCGTCGTGCCCGCACAAAAGGTTGTCGGACCCGTTACCTGAACTACAGGATTGTTGTTTACCGTTAAAGAAAAACTCGCTTCGCCCGTACAACCGGAGGCGTCGCTTACCGTAACGCTGTAAGTCCCCGTGGTACTTACTGCTATATTTTCGTCTGTTTCTCCAGCTTCTGACCACACATAACTGTCGTAACCAGGAACACTTAGCGTGGTGCTGGTTCCGGCACAGATATCTGTCATTCCGGTAATCGTGGGACTTAGTGAACTGCCAACCATAACCGGCAACTCAGCCGGCACAGATTGACATCCAGCAATGGATGTTGTTAAAATATAGGTGCCAGGTCCGTTAGCGGATGTTGGATTTTGTTCATTTGATGTAAACCCATTGGGCCCTGTCCAGGCGTAACTCGCGCTACTAACACTGGAATTTCCAGTCAACTGAATACTAGTACCACCACAAGATGAACTACCAGTGGAAGGTTCTGCCGTTGGTGGAGGGATAATTTCTATAAAAGCAGATTCCCTATTAAAGCATCCTGTATTACCACTTACAAAGGAATAAGTAACTTCATGCATACCTACTCCTAACGCAGAGGGATTAACCACCCCAAGTTCATTAATTACTCCGGTAGAGGTATCCCATCCTCCTGTTCCTCCCTCAAAAGTCTGAACAGTAATATCCTGAGTCGTGGACGATCCACAAATAGGGCCTGGAAGAAGAATGTCTATAATCGGAGGTAATATAACATCGACAAGTGTATTTGGGAGATCACTTGTACAACCAGCTGCATCTGTAATGGTCAAGGAATAATTGCCCGGTTGCGCAATAGCAACGGACTGATTATTATCCGGACCGAAAGGAGTCGTCCACGAATACATATAATCAGGAGACCCTCCCGATCCAGTTCCAGTGATAAAAGCAATTCCTTGCTCAATATCCTGCTGACAGAACTCTAGTGCCCCGTCAATTCCGGCTGTTGGTGACTCCATAATAAAGATATTTTCCATACCATCATTCATACATCCATTACCATCTGTATACTGATACGTAACAATATGCTGACCAGGACCAAGAAAAGATGGATTAATTAACCCGCCTGGACCAGCCACGCCCCCCCAGTTTCCGCTACTCGCTCCTGGACTGGCGGTAACAAATACCTGCTCTTCGGCGGAACAAATCAGATTAGGAGGAGATATCTGAATGTCTGGTAATCCGTTAATAGTTAGCGTAACTTCCTGAGTAGATCCTTGACTACACTCAGCCGTTGTAATCGCCTCTACCATATAAGTATAGACCCCTGGAATAGCATCCAGAGGGATAGTTACCGTAGGATTGGGGCTAGTAGAATCATCGAGAAAGTTAATTCCGTTAGGAGGGTTTGAAGTCCATTGGTAAGTGATCGGTATCGTACCATTATAAGTGGTTGTGAATCCGGTAATATTGTCAACACAAATATTATTGTCATTTGCCTGAGCAGTAAAGTTAATCTGAGAGGCGGTTCCACCCCATTCAAAATTAGCACCCGAGCTATTATTAGAAAAATTATTAATTAAAAGTATATATGATTCACCCGGATTTACAGTCAACGCCTGATCAAAAGTACCTCCACCGTTGCCAGAAATCCCTGTTGGTCCGGGAGTACCGCTATAATTACATCTAGTAGGTTCTCCCAGACCAGTACAATCTACAGTTGGTCCCCAAATAGCAAAATCGTAATCTACGTTACCACCATTAGGCGTTATGGTAAACTCCAAATTTGATCCGGGGGCAACCGTATTATCTATCGTAAAATCGAACCAAGATGGGCTCACCTCCGGAGTACCCGTATCTCCAGATTCTCCGATACATCCGCTGCTATTAGTTGGGGGGGCAAAATCATCAATCAGGCCAAAACCAACTCCATCATTGATCTCTACCTCACCGGAAACACATATGTTTTCCGAATTGATACAGTCTGAGTTTTGACCATATGAATTAACTACAATGGCTAAGCAAGCTAATGCAAATAAAAATTTACGTTTCATTTTTTAGTTATTTCTCTCTCAGTTTTTGGAAATGCAGTAGAAAAGTCAATTTAGTGAAATCTGATCACCTAAAACTACATTATGCTGACAATTAAAAATTATAGAGGTGGTTGAGTTTATACTCAACGGGCCACGTGTTCCTTAAAATTATATGGGATTGTGTAATGGTATAGAATAGCACTAACTAACTGGCTTAGGTATCAGTTAGTCAATTATAGGATGTCAAGAAAATTAACGTGTTTGAGTGCGTATGCACCAATATTAAATTTGGACCTGAGGGTTATTTATTGCTATATCTATAGCGTTGAGTACAAATATAGGATTAAATCTTCTCTTTTTAAGATTCACAATAAAATTTTAATTACCCCCCATTGTCTTACTTTTTAGGCTTCAAAATGGTAAAATCGTTGTAATTTTTATAATTTGCCGGTAATTAATTCACGCGCCTTACGGATTGCGCCATCCAATCCACTGACATCCGAGCCTCCCGCAGTTGCAAAAAATGCCTGCCCGCCGCCACCGCCTTTGATCTCTTTAGCGAGTTCACGGATGATATTTCCAGCATGTAAATCTTTTTCTTTGGTCAGTTGCTCACTAATCGCTACGGTCAACTGCGGTTTACCATTGACATTCGCTCCAAAAACAATCAGGGCACTACCCAGTTCCTTTTCCAACTGATAAGCTAGTGTCTTGATCGCTTTGGCATCTCCGATGGGTAAATTAGCGGCAATAAAGTTAACGCCTCCCATGGTCTCCATCTTGTTTTTCAAATCATCTTTCAGACCACCCGCTTGCGCAGCAACCATCTTTTCGACTTCCTTTTTAAGTCCCTTATTCTCTTCCTGCAAAGCCACCACATTTTCAGCTGTGCGGGTAGGATTTTTGAATAAAGAACGGATTTTGTTTAGTTCGCCCAATTCGTGATTAATATATTTTTCGGCTGCGTCAGCGGTTAGTGCTTCTATTCTACGGACACCAGCAGCTACCGCCGTTTCACTAGTAATTTTAAAGTACCCAATTTGGCCAGTTGCCTGAACGTGACAACCTCCACAGAGTTCCTGCGAATAATCAGCATCGAACGTAATCATCCGTACTTTGTCTCCATATTTTTCACCAAATAACATCATCGCTCCCGCCGCTTGTGCTTCGGCAATAGGAATAGAACGTGCTTCTTCCAAAGAAATGTTTTCCCGTATTTTTTGATTAACCATGGTCTCAATTTTCGCTAGTTCTTCTTCCGTTAACTTAGCAAAATGAGAAAAATCAAAGCGAAGATATTTTTCATTGACCAAAGACCCTTTTTGTCCAACATGCTCTCCTAAAACCGTGCGCAACGCTGCGTGTAAAAGGTGCGTTGCCGAATGGTTATTCTCCGTCAGTTTACGCCTGTTCGTATTGATTTGGGCAGTAACCATTTGATCAATATTCGTGGGCATTTTTTTAACGTAATGTATCACCAAGTCATTTTCCTTTTTGGTCGTAACAACCGGAATTTTTTCTTCACCAAAAAACAACAAACCAGAATCCCCAACTTGCCCCCCACCCTCGGCGTAGAATGGGGTTCGATCCAACACCAGTTGATACTGATCTCCTTTTTTATCCTTGACAGCACGGTATTTCATGACGCGGGCATCTTCGATTTTAGTCTCCTCATATCCTACAAAAGTAACACCCTGCTCATCGTGCAATACCGTCCAGTCACCTACCTCTTTTTGCGCATCTTTCTTGGCGTTACTACGTTGAACTGCCAGGTGTTTTTCAAAGCCATCCTCATCAATTAGCCAGCCTTTTTCGGTAGCAATCAAACGGGTCAAATCAATTGGAAAACCGAACGTATCGTATAACTCAAAGGCGGTCAAGCCATCCATTTTATTGTTTTCAATCGTCAGGTTATCAATTCGCTTCAGACCTCCCTCGAGGGTTCGCAGGAAAGAAGATTCTTCTCCTAAAATAACTTTTGCTACGTAATCCTGCTGTGCTTTCAATTCTGGAAAAACATCCGCAAATTCGTCCGCCAACATGGGAACCAATTTATGAATCAGTGGTTCTTTTACTTCTAAAAAAGAATAGTAATAGCGTACCGCTCTACGTAAGATTCGTCGGATAACATAACCTGCTCCATTACTTGACATCATCTGCCCATCGGCCAAAGCGAAAGAAACAGCCCGCAGGTGATCAGCCACGACCCGCATCGCAATATCTGACTTTGCACTGAGGTCGTAATTTCCCGTATATGTTTTGCCAGAGAGTTCGCTGATTTTATTAATAAAAGGCGTAAAAATATCGGTATCGTAATTAGACTTTTTTCCCTGTAAAGCCATACAAAGCCTTTCAAAACCCATTCCCGTATCAATATGTGCAGCGGGCAGATTTTCGAGGGTACCATCCGCTTTTCGATTAAATTGCATAAAAACCAGGTTCCATATTTCAATCACTTGTGGATGGTCCATGTTGACAAGCGTAGCACCTGATACTTTCTTCCGTTCTTCGTCCGAGCGTAGATCGACGTGAATTTCAGAACAAGGACCACAGGGCCCGGTATCCCCCATTTCCCAAAAATTATCCTTGCGATCAAATTTCAGAATCCGGTCAAGCGGAAGGTATTGTTTCCATAAATCAATGGCCTCCTGATCAAGCGGCAGATTCAAACCTTTATCGCCTTCAAAGACAGAAACGTAAAGACGATCGGCATCTAGTTTATATTCTTTGGTGAGTAGTTCCCAGGCCCACTCGATCGCCTCTTTTTTAAAATAATCACCTATTGACCAGTTACCAAGCATCTCAAAAAGCGTATGGTGATAACTGTCAATCCCTACTTCTTCGAGGTCGTTTTGCTTACCAGATACCCGGAGACATTTTTGGGTATCGGCAATTCGTAGATTGTCCGGTGTTTTATTTCCTAAAAAGTAGTCCTTAAACTGATTCATTCCAGCATTAATAAACATCAAGGTCGGATCATCCTTATTTACTAAAGGGGCAGAAGGGACAATTTTATGTTTTTTACTTTCAAAGAAGTCCAGAAATTTTTGTCGAATAGCACGCGAAGTCATCATATGTTGAGTAATTAGGAGAACAAAAAGCCAAAAAGGCAGTAATGTAATTCGTATTTATTTTATTTACAATAATTTAACTAATTTGTTTCTATTAGCTATTTTCAGGGGTAAAAAAGGGATTCTTTTGAAATCAAAATAGTGATAATATTAAACATTTTTATCATTAAAATTAATTAAATACAAAGATTTTTCCGAAAATATTTGAATAATCGACATTTCAGTAATATTTTTGTCCGCGCATACTATAACAATTTAGACAAAAACTATATATCATAAGAAGTACGAATGACCGTCTAAGCTGAAACTACAGAAAACAATATTTGCCGATCTTCAATAGTCGCAAAACTACTGAATTTTGGTTAACGAATAAAGGCCCTGATGAGAAAAGAAAAGTTTGTTTATAATACGCAAACCTTACGTTATGAGAAGGTTGTAGATCCCTTGCGTGTTAAATTATTAAAGTTCCTCGGCTTCGTCTGTGCCGTAGGAGTAAGTGCGGTGATTGTTATCTCTATCGTACTTGCCTATTTTCCCTCTCCTAAAGAAAAAGCACTACTGCGCGAAATTGACCAGATGAAGTTCCAGTATATGGCACTGAATAGCGATTTTGATATGATGTCCAAGGTGTTGAATAATATTCAGGAGCGAGATGCGGGTGTACACCGTATGATTTTTGGAATGGAACCAGTAGATGAAAGTATATGGAACGGTGGAACGGGTGGTAGTGACAAGTATTCTAAGCTGACTAAATTTAAAAATTCCGGAGAACTCCTTATATCTGCAAAAACGGAGGTAGATAAAATTAAAAATAAACTCGCTGTTCAATCTAAATCTTTAGACGAAATAACGACCCTGGCAAAGGACCGGGAAGAGATGTGGGCTTCTATTCCAGCCATTAAGCCTGTTCGAGCTGATAAATTAAAGAGAAATATGCATCGCCTATCTGGATTTGGGATGCGGATGCACCCGATCTTTAAGAGACGTCGAATGCACAAAGGAATTGATTTTACCTGCCCAGAAGGAACACCTATTCAAGCAACCGGAAACGGTAAAGTGGTGAAGGTATCTAAAATAAAAAATGGTTACGGTACACACGTTGTTATTGACCATGGCTACGGCTATAAAACGCTTTACGCACACATGAGCAAGGTGGATGTAAAAAAAGGTCAGCAGGTCCAGCGTGGACAAGTTATCGGAGCGGTAGGAAATACGGGTTCTTCGACCGCTGCACACCTGCATTATGAGGTGATTCACCGAGGAAATAAAGTAAATCCTATCCACTATTGTATGGATGGATTGACACCAAAGGAATATCAAGAACTGGCCAATATGGCTTCGGTCACTAACCAGTCTTTTGATTAGGAATGTCGATAAAATAAATTAAGACACTACATCTTTTTAATCGCCATTCCTTAAAAAAGTCTTTACGACATTTTTAAAAGCCTTGTTTCCTGACGGAAACAAGGCTTTTTTTTCGGAAATCATCTTGCGTCGAAAATATTAAAGAATTTTCACTAGTGCCCCAAGCATTAAGTAAAAGGTAATATGGGCGCTGTTATTTTTAGTCTGGACAAGGTTAAAAATCCGGAGTTATGCCGTAGCATAATGAGGAATTTTTTAACGCAGGGCAGGCTAAAAAGAACAAGATCCATATTATGGATTATTTAGTGCTTGGGGCATTAGATTCCTTATCTTGCCATCCAAATGACTCAGAGAACCTATGTCCTCAATATCCAAAAAATGCTATAACTGTGATACGCCCCTTCCCGAGACGGCGACCTATTGCTTAAAGTGCGGTCAGAAGCACACCACTGGACGAATTAAGTTACGAAGTCTAATAGAAGATTTTTTAGCGGAGCAACTTAACATAGATGGCCGAATCTTTAAAACCGCACAAGCAATTCTAATTCCTGGCAAACTAACATCCGAATTTTTTCTTGGAAAACATAAGACCTATTCTTCGCCTTTGCGACTCTTTTTGGTAACGGCTGTAGTCTTTGCTACTGTTCTCGCCTTGCAAATTTTTCAAGGGGAGGAGATAGACATTGGTGATCTAAATGAGATGATTCACGAAAATGAACGTCTCAACGTATTGAAAAAACTGGATAGCCTCTCTCTGGTTCAGAAAGAAATTTTTAATGATAAAAAAGTAACGAGTGCGCTGGATTCTGTATCCGCGCATATTTGGGAAACACTCGACAATCCCAACGACTCCATTCTACTGGATGAAAAAATAGAACTAGCAGGATTTAAACTGCCCAATATCAGTCGCGATGATTTTGAGAACATGTCTCCCAAAGAACTGGGAGATTCCTACGGAAAGGATATGGAATTTTGGGGAAAACTTTTTCTAACACAAGGTATTAAGTCCATCAAACAGGGTAATAATTTAGTTCAATATTTATTCGGAAAAACGACGCTGGCCTTATTTTTCATGATGCCTTTTCTCGCTATATTCTTAAAAATAATTTATATCCGCAGCAAAAAATTCTACGTTGAACATCTTATTTTTTCTTTTCATTACCATGCTTTTATATTTCTGCTTTTTTCGGCAGTAATCCTTTTAAAACCTTATTGGGGCAAAAAAATAATTGGCTTTGGTTTTTTAATTGCCTTTGTGTATCTGTTTATTAGTTTAAAACGTATTTATCAACAAGGCTGGTTTAAGACCCTTTTGAAAATTTTTATTATCTCTATCATTTATTTGTTTCTTCTGACAATTTTTATGTCTTTTACAGTAGCCATTGGATTTTTACTTTTTTAAGATTTTACTATGTCATACGAAAAATACGAAACGGTTATCGGCCTCGAAGTTCATATTCAACTCGCCACAAAATCGAAAGCTTTCTGCGGAGACGAAAATAAGTTTGCGGGTGCGCCCAATACGCATATCTCGCCGATCTCCCTGGCTCATCCAGGCACCCTACCCCGGCTCAACGAAACGCAGGTGGCGTACGCAGTCCGACTTGGTCTGGCACTGGGCTGCCGAATCAATCCGCTTAATCGTTTTGATCGTAAAAATTATTTCTACGCCGACCTGCCAAAAGGGTACCAAATTACGCAGCAGGACGAACCTGTTTGTATCGGTGGCGAGATGGATGTGCGCACACCCGAATATACCCGCAAGATCCGTATTCATCATATTCATATGGAAGAAGATGCGGGAAAATCTACCCACGATGCTTATCCTGATTATACGGTAGTTGATCTGAATAGAGCCGGTGTTCCACTGGTAGAATTGGTCACCGAACCAGACTTTCGATCGGCAGAAGAGGTGGATATTTTTATGAATACCATGCGCCAGCTCGTACGATATCTGGAAATCTCCGACGGAAATATGGAGGAAGGCAGTATGCGTTGTGACTGTAATATTTCGGTCCGACTCAAAGGAAGCGACACCTACGGTAATCGTTGTGAAATAAAAAATGTCAACTCCATGCGGTTCGCCCGCAGAGCGATTAAATTTGAAGTAAAAAGACAAATTGATCTGCTCGAAAGTGGTGGTGAAGTGCTACAACAGACGCTAAATTTTGATCCCGTTACCGGAAAAACTTCCCCACTTCGCTCTAAAGAAGATGCCCACGATTATCGTTATTTTCCAGATCCGGATTTGCCGCCGGTAGCGTTGTCAGAGGATTATATTGATAAAATCAGACAGCAACAGCCACCGTTGCCGTGGAATTTAAGACAAAAATTTCAGGAAGAATATGGGCTATCCGAATACGATGCCCGGTTGCTGACGGAACATAAAAAAGATGCGTTGCTTTTTATGGAGTGCTGTACTGCTTCTAAATATTATAAACCACTCGCCAACTTGTTTATCAATAAAATCAAGACTTACCAGAAAGCGTACCCCACTGCTATTTTTACAGAAAAACAATTAACTGACTTTGTAGAACTAACGGCTACTAACCAAATAAATATCACCGTAGCCAACCAGCAGTTATTTCCTGCGATGGCGGCGGCACCTGATAAATCTGTAAAGGACTTAGCCAAGGCAATGAATCTTTTTCAGTCGGATGATGGTGATTTTTTAGATGGATTGATTAAGGAAGTCCTTGCGCAGCACCCGGATAAAGTGAAAGCTTATAAAAACGGAAAAAAGAATTTATTGCAGATGTTTATGGGACAGGTGATGCGAAATGCGAAAGGAAAAGCGGATCCGAAAAAATTGCAGGAATTACTTAAAATACATTTAGGAACAGTTCAAAAATAACTTTACACTTTTGACTGCTTTTAATACAAAAAACAACTGTACTACAATTCCTCTTTAAATTTTTCCAAAAAGCCTCTAATACTCGTCAAGGATTTCAGCATTTCATTTTTCTTAATCAAACTATCCTTGTTGTTCTTAATTTCTTTTTTTGCACCTTCCAACGTAAATCCTCGCTCCTTTACCAGATGATAGATGATCTTAAACTGGTCCAGATTTTTTTGCGTAAAGCGACGATCCCCCTTACTGTTTTTATGCGGTTTTAAAATGTCAAACTCTGATTCCCAAAAGCGGATCAGCGATTTTGACACATCAAACATCTCCGATACTTCTCCGATGGAGTAGTATAGTTTTGTGATTTCATCGTCTTGCATGGACATAATAAGCGGATTTTATTAAAAATTACGTTCTAATACCTCAAAGTTAAGAAATCTGTGTAAGAATAAAAATTCTCTATCTATCGCGTTAAGGTAAAGCAAATAGCTAGCGGTTCGGCACTAAATAACTGGGCATATTGATCAACGCAGGATCAATTAAACAATAACTTATACCGTTTGGCTGCATCTTTTACGGCTACTCAAACCTTTATAACTTATTTTTTAAAATCCATAATATTAAGAAATTGATCACAACGCTGATAATCCGCTTCTATATTTGAAGCAATAATCAACAAACGGTTAGCGGAATATTTGTCCAGCAAGTCCTGATACCAGTCCATTCCCTGCTGGTCAAGATTCGTCGTTGGTTCGTCCAGCAACAACAGGTTTGTTTTGCCACAAATAGCCAGCGCAAGTTTCAGTCGCTGCTTCATTCCACTGGAAAAAAACTTTACTTCTTTGTCTACAGACTTTTGAAAACCAAGTAATTCAATTAGTTTTTTTGTATTAAGTCCATCTTGTAGCGGTTTGAATTTTTGCTGAAAATCAATGGCTTCTTTTAATGTAAATTCCTCAATCAGATCAATGTAAGGAGCTGCGTAAGCCACCTGTTGGTAGACCTGTTCGATCTCCAGGGCTTTACCATCGTTCGTAAAAATTATTTTACCTTTGGAAGGTGTTAAGTGGCCCGATAAAATTTTCAGAAAGGTAGATTTTCCCGTTCCGTTATTACCTAAGATAGCATAACGATGTTGGGAATTAAAATGATAGTTGATATTTTTAAATATCCATTCAAAGCGATATCGCTTAGCGACCTCACGCAGTTCGATTTCCATTTGTACGATTGCCGTTTACGTGTCGAAGACCGATGATACCCCGGTCCGCCTCCTTGATAAAAGAAATGATCTTATTTCGTTCTGGTGTGGAGTCGAGACTATTCATGATTTTTTCTACCGCCTGACTGGTGTTATATCCTTTCATGTACAAAATTCGGTAAATAGCCTGAATATCATGAATTTGATCATTACTGAACTTATGCCGTCTCAATCCGATAGAATTGACGCCGACGTAAGAGAGCGGTTCTCTTGCCGCCTTAATAAAAGGTGGAATATCTTTTCGTACCAACGACCCTCCTCCCACCATCACGTGGGTTCCGATTTTTACAAACTGATGCACCGCACAAAGACCACCCACAATCGACTTATCGCCGATAGTAATGTGTCCGGCCAGGTTGACGCAATTTGCCAAGATACATCGTTCCCCGATCACACAATCGTGTGCCACGTGAACATAAGCCATAATAAGACAATGATCACCGATCCGGGTTTCGAGGTTAGAAGCAGTACCCCGATTAAGGGTGCAGTACTCACGAATAATTACATTATTTCCAATAATCAATTTAGAATCTTCATCTTTAAACTTTAGATCCTGTGGAATCGAGCCTAAAATAGCTCCAGGAAAGACTTGACAATTGTCCCCCATTCGGGTTCCATTAAGAATGCAAACGTTCGGACCAATCTCGCAATTGTCGCCAATGATGACATCTGCTTCGATGGTAACGAAAGATCCCAGCTTAACGTTTTTTCCTATTTGAGCATTAGGATGTATATGCCTTAGTCCACTATTCATCTTCTTTTTTTCTAATAATTTGAGCAGTTAATTCTCCTTCAGAAACAATTTTATTTCCAACATAAGTGGTGCCTTGCATGTGAACAATTCCTCTTCTGATTGGTGTCAATAATTCTAGCTTAAGAATCATCGTATCGCCAGGTACTACTTTGTTTTTAAATTTACAATTATCTATTTTTAAAAAATAAGTATCCCATTTAGTTGGATCGTCTACATTAAAAAGCGCTAAAATACCGCCCGTTTGGGCCAAAGCTTCCATTTGTAGAACACCAGGAAAAACCGGGTTGTCTGGAAAGTGTCCCTGAAAAAAGCTTTCGTTAAATGTTACATTTTTTATACCAACTACGTGTTGTTCCGAAAGCTCAATTATTTTATCCACCAGCACAAAAGGGTGACGGTGTGGAATATATTTTTGAATATCCTGTACGGTATACAAGGGCTCTGCGTCTGGATCATATTTTGGCTTTCCACGCAATCTGCGTTGCTCCTGCCATCTTTTTCTTAGAATTTTAGCAAACTCTACATTCGCAGTATGTCCGGGTTTTGTCGCTACAATTTTTCCTTTAATGGCTTTTCCAACCAAGGCTAAATCTCCGATTACGTCGAGTAGCTTATGTCGAGCTGGTTCATTTTCAAAATGCAGGTCCAGCGTATTCAGAATTCCTTCTTTTTCTACTTTAATACTTGGTTTTCCCAATCGTTTGGCGAGTGCATCCAATTCCGACTGTTCCATTACTCTATCCACTATAACGATGGCATTGTCCAAATCGCCGCCTTTGATCAGGTCTTGATTGAGCAAATGCTCCAATTCGTGCAAAAAAACAAAAGTACGACACGGAGCGATGTCTCTTTTATAATTATCAAATGACTCCATTGAGGCGTACTGATGACCGAGTACCTGTGAATTAAAATCAATCATCGTAGTTACCTGATAATCATCCGCTGGAAGTGCCAATAATTCTGTTCCGGTAATTTCATCACGGTAGGCAATTGGCTCGGTTACCTCAAAATACTCTCTCTGTGCTTCCTGTGGTACGATTCCTGCCTTGCTAATGCCTTTAACAAAAGCAGAAGCACTGCCGTCCATAATGGGAGACTCCGGTCCGTCTATTTCAATCAATACATTATCTAAATCCATTCCACGCAGAGCAGAAAGTACGTGTTCTACCGTGCCGATCTGTACTTTATCTGTTCCTAAGGTAGTTCCACGATTGGTAGAAATTACCTTGCTGACATCGGCACTGATAACTGGAGCTTCGTCTAAATCTATTCGTTGAAACTTGTATCCATGATTGACAGGAGCAGGTTTAAAGGTCATTTTGACGGCTTTACCCGTATGTAACCCTACTCCATTGACGGTGAATTTCTCCTTTAATGTATGTTGTTTCATAAAGTCTTTAATCTGTCTAAAGTCAAAAATCCCCCAAAGATAAGGGTTTTGGTCAGGCTTTTGGCAAAATCCAGCGCCTAATTTATAATTGTTCTTTATCGCTAGAAATCCTCCCTTTAAGTTGCGCGATTTCTTGCTTTAATGCTCGAATTTGACGATTAATTGCGGGTAATTGCTTAAAAACAGCATAAGCCTTTAAATAATCTCCATAAGGTATTGCCGGAGAACCATATACAGCCTTTCCCGGTTCTTTTATCGAAGCGGCTACGCCACTTTGCGCCTGTACTTTGCTACCATCCGCTATCTTGATGTGTCCAACAAAACCCGCCTGACCGCCGATCAGACAGTTTTTACCAATCTTGGTACTTCCTGCAATTCCGGCCTGTGCAGCAATAGCGGTATTTTCTCCTATTTCCACATTGTGAGCCACCTGAATCAAATTATCTAGTTTCACACCAGCTTTAAGCACCGTACTTCCCATCGTCGCACGATCAATTACCGTATTGGCTCCTATTTCCACGTTATCTTCTACAATGACGTTACCTATCTGGGGTATTTTCTTAAATTTTCCCTCCGCATCTGGCAAGAATCCAAAACCGTCCGATCCGATAATGACGTTGGCGTGTAAAATACAATGATCTCCTATTTCACAGGCATGGTAAATCTTCACGCCAGGATATAAAACAACATTTTTACCAATTTTTACGTCTTTTCCAATATAAACCTGTGGATAGATGATAGTATCGGCTCCGATTGATACACCAGATTCAATCACCGAATAAATACCGACGGAGGTATTGACACCTAATTTCACATTCTCGTGAATGGCCGCTTGAGTCGCGACTCCACTGGCTGGTTGGTGTTTTTCACTGAATTTTTCTAATAGAAAGGCCACAGCAGCGTATACATTTTCGACTCTAATTAAAGTGGCGGTAATTGGATGGCTGGGTTGAAAGGTCCTGGAGACCAACAAAATAGAGGCTTTGGTCTGATAAGCGTATGATTCGTATTTGGGATTGGCCAGAAAACTGATGGTTCCGGGGGTTCCCTCTTCGATTTTACTAGGGCCACTAACGGATACCTCGGGGTTTCCCTCCACGGTTCCATTAAGTAAATGGCTCAGTTCGGTTGCTGAAATCTGCATTGTCTTAGGCGTAATTATACAAATGCCTTTTTTTCTATAAAAGAAAATCAAACAATCGTATTGTTTTACAGCTCGATCGGCTGGTTTTTACACCTGGCACTCAGAAAAAGCTGTACAAATGTGGTTCTCGTTTTGTCAGGCGATATGCCCAACGGTAATTATAACGTAAAAATTGTTTCTCAAGGTATTTTAAAAGTCCTTAAAGTTTATCCTCCTTGCTAATTGTCTATCTTTGCAGGAATTGAAAATAGATTTATTAAAGAAGGATTTTTTCAAATTACTTTCTGCTTAAAAAACAAAATTACATTGGAGGCAAAAATACAAAATATCCGGATTGGAACCAGAGGCAGTAAATTAGCCTTGTGGCAAGCAAATTTTACCGTAGCAGCGCTCAAGGAAATTGGTGTAAACGGTGAATTGGTGATCATCAAAACACAGGGGGATAAAATTCAGCATCTTGGGTTTGATAAACTGGAGGGTAAAGGCTTTTTTACCAAAGAAATTGAAGACGCGCTGCTCCGCGGTGATATTGATATGGCGGTGCATTCTATGAAAGATTTACCTACTCTCTCTCCCCAAGGATTGGCCATTACAGCTGTTTCTTACCGCGCTGATCCGGCAGACTGGCTAGTGATCAACAAACAGAATACGGATCAAACCCAGATTTTTAACTTAAAAGAAAATCCGGTGGTTGGTACTTCTTCCGCCCGTCGGAAAGCACAGTTTAAGCATTTTCGTCCCGATGTAACGTTAAAAGATATTCGGGGCAATGTTCCAACCCGACTGGAGAAATTAAAGCGGGGAGATTTTGACGCTATCCTGTTGGCTGCCGCCGGAATTTCACGACTGGATATGGATATGTCTGATTTTGAAATTTATAAAATGAACCCAAAAGAGTTTGTTCCGGCTCCGGCACAAGGGGTGCTCGCCTGGCAAACCAACCGCGCTGATCGCCCTACCCGACAATTGTTAAAGCAATTACATCACCCGGAAGTTTCGGCAACCACGAATATTGAACGTACGGTCCTTAAGCTTGCCGAAGGTGGCTGCCACATGCCACTTGGTGTTTATTGTACGCAGGATGTTAACGCACATTTCCACGTTTGGGCTGCGAAGGCGGAGACTTGGGATGGACCGGTGAAGCAGATTAGAATGTCGAGTAGTACTTCGGCTGGATTGGCGGAGAAAGTACATGGGGCTTTGAAGAGCTAGTTGGCCATTAGCTAGTGGTTCGGGTACTAAATTAGTATGTACTTCAAATTGTTAATTTTTCCTAGACAAAAAGAACAGTTGATTA
>ENA-ORXT01000609-ORXT01000609.1-marine-metagenome-genome-assembly--contig:-NODE-609-length-55016-cov-5.184131_pt1 | contig 55016 bp, 36 predicted proteins | sample MGYA00237868_ERZ511482 | MGnify/ENA metagenome assembly ERZ511482 | reverse complement strand
AGCAGGGACCGCAAGGAGAACAGGGACCACAAGGCCTTCCTGGACTGGCAACAGATGGTATCAGATGTTGGGACGATAATGGAGATGGCGTTATGGATGTTGTAGAAGACGACAACAACGATGGTTTATTTGACCAAGCCGATTGTCCAATAGGATCAATGGGACCACAAGGCAATACCGGACCACAAGGACCATCAGCTCCAACTGGTGCTAGTGGTGCAGAAGGACCACAAGGAGATCCTGGTGACATCATTTGGGAAACCGATAACGGAAACAATCCAACGGTCATAAACTACAATGATGGAAACATTGGAATTGGAACAAATACCCCAAGTTGTTTGCTTGATGTATCTGGAACCATTTGCGCCAATGGGATGGCTTTGAATTCTGATCGTCGCTATAAAACCAACATTCGTTCCATCGACAATGGTTTGAATTCCCTTTTGGCTATGCGAGGTGTTACTTATGACTTTGATCAAGCGGCTTTTCCCAACAAACAGTTTTCATCCAATAAGCAAATTGGATTGATTGCGCAAGAGGTTGAAACTATTTTTCCTCAGTTGGTTACGACAGATTCAGAGGGCTATAAAGCGGTCAACTATGTACAACTCACTCCCATTTTATTAGAAGCAGTTAAAGAACTTGCCCAACAAAAAGTCGATTTGACTGCCTATAAAAAGGCGCAATTGGCTCAGCTAGAAATACAGCTTAATAATTTGGTGAGCCAGATGGAAGCAACAGCAGTAGGAGAAGAGTAACTGTTTTTTAACTTTAACTTTAACTTCAAAAATAAACTTCAAATTCAAATTCAAAAAAATGAACTACTTCGTAGCAAGCTGACGGAGTATGAATATGGGTTTTTATTACTTTCGATCAAGAATCGAGGAGTTAAACCATTTTTAGATTGAGGTTGAAGTTGAACTTCAAAAATAAACTTCAAATTCAAAAAATGAACTGCTCCGCAGCAAGCTGACGGAGTATGAATATGGATTTTTGCTACTTTCGATCAAGAATCGAGGAGTTAAACCATTTTTAGATTGAGGTTGAAGTTTATTTTTGAAGTTGAGATTGGAATTGATTTTTTCAAATAATTTAAAAAAAATACTATGAAAAAAGTGATATTAAGCATTTGTTTTATATTTACCGCAGTCAATTTGCTTGGACAAACAGCGCAAAAAACGGCTATTCAGCCAACAAGTTATCAGGTCATTGTACCAGTAGCTGGTGAATTTGAAAACGAAGATGTACAAATGAGTTTTACGGTAGGTGAAACAGCGGTAGGAACTGCAGAAGGAGAAGATGGTGCTGTATCGGCTGCTGTGGGATTTCAACACCCAAGCATCATTTTATTGGGCACTTCAATCGAAGAGCTTTATATAGATGAAATTAAGCTGTTTCCCAATCCAACCAGTGAGGCGATTTCCCTAGATTTCCCTGAAGAGATTTTCCCTACTGTCAACTATGTGATTACTGATTTGACTGGAAAGGTAATGTCGGAAAACAGTTTGTCGGCTTCGGAGATGATTGACTTGGGGAGCTTTGCCAATGGCATCTACATCTTATCTCTTAAAACGGAAAAAGGTGATTTGATTGGTAGTTATCGGTTTGAGAAGATATAAAGAATTAGGGGTTTAAAGGTTTAAGTGTTAGTCATAAAAACTAAACTACGGCTACCCGTCTAAAGTTGCCTAATATTTTTCCAAATCCACCCCTCGACTACGCTCGGGGTTCGGACTAATCGTACCCCGAGCGTAGCCGAGGGGTACATGCGACGAAGCAGTTTGGCAACTTTAGACGGGTAGCCTAAACTACTAAACCCCTAAACTACTCCTCCAACTCTGCTACTGCATCTTCATAATCAAATTGGAGGTCTTCGTGGAGCGTGGCTATTTTTTTCTTAACCGCTATTAGGTTTCGTTCGCAGATGTTTTGAATAAACACATTGCGCCCGGAAGGGTCGAGGAGTTTTGTCTTTTTACAAAAGTGAAGGATCAATTCGACTTCGGTTGGTTTCTTTTTGGAATAGCGGATGTATTTTTTCGTTTCTTTTAAAATTTTACGAACGCCTTTTTTCATCAAATAATAACTGCGTTTGTTGATGGCGGCAAAAGCGGTGTCCATTTCTTCTTTTACACCAATAATAAATGAATCTTCGTCCTCTTCTTCGAACAACAAATAGGTAAGCAGTTCTTTGTTTTCCTTTTTAAAACGAGTCAATTTTAAGCAAATCTCTAGTAATTCTTGCGGAGAACGCTCTTTTAATTCTGCTTTGATTTCACGAATGCCTGCTGCTTTCATTATAACATGGATTTTGAGATATCGGGATTTCGAGACAAAGAAGCGTATCAGCCTTAATTTCATGCTAAAAAGTCTCGAAATCCCAGCGTCCATTAGTCTTAGGAAAATTATTCCGCAAACAGGTATTCCCCAAACAAATAGGCACCAATTCCTATTTCAAATTGATTGGTATTTTCATTGACATTCTCTCTTCTCAAATCCCAAGAGAATGAAATGTGATAGGTTTCATTAAAGCGGATTCCCGCCATAACAGAGCTGCCAAAATTGTTGTAAACAAAGCCTTGATTGCTGGATATTTGAGGTTTGTAACTGTAGCCTGCAAATATAAAATTGTAGTAGTTTAAAACCAAAGCAAGGTCAATACCCAAACCTCCCAACTCAACACCGCCTCCGGCTGAATTGATAGAAATACTGGTTCCATCTGCCTGACGAATAAGGACATTTGGTTCCAACATAAGGGTTTCTGTTACATTAATACGGTACAAAGCATTGATGTACATACTTCTTCTAAAACTTGGCGTAGAACCCAAATTAGTACCGCCTCCACCTGTTCCCAAACCACCTGAGCCTGTGTTTTGAACAGAGAAATCAAAGGAAGGATTGTTGGCGTTGATTAAGCCAACTCCCAAATGAAAATGGTCGTAGTTGAACAATACACCCAAATCGACACTGGGTACCCAAGTTCTGGGATTTTCTACAGACACTGCCAAATCGGTATCGGCATTTTTAAAGTTGAGCATAGATGCTGCCAGACCTACTTTACCAACGCCCTTTTCTCCAATATCAAAATCAAAATTCGCTTGAATACCTCCTTGAAACGCACGATAGTTTCTCAATTCAGAAACAGTTACCACATCGGGAGAACCTGTGAGGGTATTGAAATCCTGATATACCATGATAAATCCCCAATTGATGGGTGCTCGCTCCATAGCAATTTGATAGGTTCCATTAAAAGAACGGCTTCTATCTTGTAGGCTGTTTTGAACTCTTGACGACGCCCAAAACGTAGGGGAATATTCATTCCCGACATAAGCTGGGTTATAAAATGAAGGTTGGAAATAGAACTGAGAAAAAGGGGTGAACTCTGGGCTATAACGCGCATTGTTTTGCGCCTCTGCATCGTCTATTAAAAAAAAGACCGATAACATAAAGACTATGAAATATTTCATTCTGGTATTTTTTTTCAAAATCATCGTTTTTTAAATTGTTCTTGTCGCTTCCGCTCCCACTCCAACCAATCCTCATACTCATCAACGTCATTTAAGGCTTCTAATTTGATGAAGGTCTTATTTTCTTGTTCAATAGCTGCAATTGTTTGCTCAATAAGTCGTTCAGTACTCCATTCCATGTCGTCAAAGAGGAATGGGTAAAACGCATTCATGCCCAACAAATAATATCCACCATCTTTGGCAGGACCTATGACAATGTCGTTTTTATCCAAAGCCGCAAAACCCTCTTGAATGATTTCACTGGTCAATTCTCCACAATCACTGCCAATAATTACTGCCCGTTTAAAACCAGCATCAAAAGCTTCTTTGAATACCGCTTTCATCTTTTCACCCAAATCGCCTGCAACTTGAGTTCGTTTTCGATAATAAGCATCAAACCACTCGTCTTGCTCCACAAATTTACTGTAATACAACCACTTTTTGCAAGGCAATGTTTGGGTAATGTTTCGTGTGTGCGCCAATAGTTGTAAATACACCTCATGTGCTTTGTCCACGCCTACCGATTTTGCCAAGCGTGTTTTTGCCGTTCCCTTTATTGGATTTTTAACAAGCAGCAGTAAAACGTCTGTATCATTCGCCATCTGGTGCCAATTTTACAATGAGTCCCTCCAAAGATTCAGTCATATGAATTTGACAACCCAAGCGACTCGTATCGTCGTCAACAAAAAAGGCTTGATCCAGAATGGCTTCTTCATCTTCGGTTATTTCTGGTAACTCATGGTCTGTTTGTACATAAACGTGACAAGTAGAACACAAAGCCATTCCACCACAAGTACCCAAAACAGGAAGCTCATACGCTTTGCAAACCTCCATCAGGTTCATACTCATATCAATGGGTGCATCAATGGCATGTGCCACATCTTCACGATCAATGATGGTTATTTTTATATCAGACATTGTATGTTTTTATAAAAGTTATTTTTCACCAATATTATTCAAGACCTGTCAGGTTTTAAAAACCTGACAGGTCTTGAATAATATTGGTGGTCGATTTTCCATCTACCAATGGAATGGTGACCACCTCGCCTCCTTGTTCTTCAACGACGCTGGCACCAACTATGTTTTCTTTTTTGTAATCGCCTCCCTTGACCAATATGTTGGGTAAAATTGCTGTGATTAAATTTAAAGGGGTGTCCTCTTCAAATAAGACCACACAATCAACACACGACAAACCTGCCAACAACAAAGCCCTATCGGTTTCTGTATTAAGTGGACGACTCGAACCTTTTAGTCGTTTAACGGAAGCATCGCTGTTTAAGCCCACAATCAATAGGTTGCCCAATTCGGCGGCTTTGGTCAATGTTTGTAGATGACCTACGTGCAGCAAATCAAAACATCCATTGGTAAAAACTATTTTTTTATTAAAAAAACGATAACGCTCTAAGTCGGTGAGGAGTTCTGATAACGGCTTAATTTTCTGCTGTATGGTCTTGAGGTGGCTCATAATTTTTATTAAAAATAGGTAAATATAAAAACGAAATTCCACCAAAGACAATGACTAAAAAGGTTTGAACCGCCCAAATAATCCAACCGAACAACGTACCCAATTCATAAGATACTCCATAAAGTAGTAGAATACTTGCAACGACCAACGGATAAGTTCCCACGCCTCCAGGAGTGGTAAGAAAACCAAAAGTGGCGAAACACAATACCGCCAAGCCCGTTAGAAAACCTAGATCTTCGGTATAGTCAAAAGCAAAAAAGCAGATGTAGGTCATTGCCATATACAATCCCCAAATAAGAACAGAATGTAAAACGAACTGACCTGGGCGTTTTAACTTTCTAACAGAAAGTACTCCTTCCCACACACTGCTAATAATACCTTTAAACTTTTCCCCTATTTTACCTAAATACTTTAATAAAACAACAAATCCAATAATTAAAACAATACCGATAACGGCAAACAATAGTAAATTACCAGAGACCAGTCCACTTATTTTTTCGCTAATGAGCGGCCAAAGTTGATTCAACACATAATCGCCAACAATATCAAATTGTAGTAGCGTCGCTATTAGAGTTAACGATAAGAGTGTGATTACATCTATGGCTCTATCGGTGACCAGTGTACCGACCACTTTGTCTATCGGAATTTTTTCATACCGATTGATTAAGCCTACACGAACAACTTCACCAAATCTTGGAATGGCGAGATTGACAATCAGCCCACTCATGACCGCCATAAAGGTATTGCCCAAACGAGGGCGATGTCCCAAGGTCTCCAACATCAATTGCCAGCGCATAGACCTACTCAAATGGCTCAACACACCAAAGACAACAGACAACGCCAACCAACCATATTTTGCTTCTTTGGCGGCTTCTCGCATATTCCCCCATTGCTCTGGTGTAATGTTTCGAACAGACAACCAAACCACCAATGCTCCAAATCCGAAGAACAACGCAACTTTAAGGATATTTCCTAGTTTTTTATTCATCTTTAGCTAAAGTAGTTTCATTTTGGTAATCAATACATTGTCGATCAAGCGAACTTTGCCGATAAAAGCAGCGACACAAATAGCCAATTCATCTGATTCACTCCAATCATCTACCAATTGCATGGTATCTAGGTTTACGACTTCGAAATAATCGACTTTAAAGTAGCCCGAACGTTCAATGCTTTCTATGGAAGCGGCTTTAAGTTCTGCTATGGACATTTTTCCATCCATGTCTTTTGTTGCCTGTATGGTAGCATATAAAATAGGCGCTTCTAGCCTTTCTGCTGGTGTAAGCCTTCTATTCCTAGAACTCATTGCCAAACCATCGGGATCACGGACTGTCTTTTTGAGGAACAGCTCCGTTTTAAAATCGCTCTGTTTCAACATAGATCGAACGATGGCTGTTTGCTGAATGTCTTTCTGTCCCATCACTAAATGGTCTGGATCAATGATACTTAACAAACGAGAAACAACTTGCGCTACGCCTTCAAAATGTCCATCACGGAATGCGCCTTCCATTGTTTTATCCAATTGTCCAAAATCAAAGTGTTTTTGGGGCTCTGTTCCATTGGGATATACATCGTCGACAGTGGGCAAATACAACACATCGGTATTGGCTTGAATGAGTAGCTGAACATCTTCGGAAACTGGTCGAGGATATTTGACCAAATCCTCCTCATTGTCAAATTGAGTGGGATTGACAAAAATGCTGACCACCACCAGTCCGCCCATAGAAGCAGCTTCTTCTACTAGAGAAAGGTGTCCTTCGTGCAATGCACCCATTGTGGGGACAAAGGCTACAGGGCGGTTTTGCTTGTCCAAAAAGGCCCTTAATTCTTTTGCTTTTTTAAAAAGATACAATCTATAGGTATTTTATACTTTTGTAAAACTGCTTTTGATCTGTTGAATTGTGTTTGTAAAGAAACAATTCTATTATTATCAAAATCAATGGCGAAATTAAGGATTTTTTGGGCAAGTTGGCAATAAGGTGTTTCAAAGCAGTCGCATATGAAATATCGCAATCTTAATTTCTTTTAGAAAAATTCAAGCTAAATCATCACTATTTATACGTGTGTGTTTGATAATCGTCTATTCTTAAAAATTTCTATAAGATTCCATAGTCCTACTAAATAGACCAGCAGCCACAAGATAAAATCAATATAAATCCTTGATTGGCTATCGGCAAATAATAAATCAATCATTGGCTGTTCGTAAGCGATTAATAAGCCAATCTGTATAAAACCTATAAAGAAAATAGAGTAAGTAAAAACTCTGTTGGATATATTATTGATCAGTTTTACCAAAGAGATGGGTAAAACAAACAATAGAAAAACCAAAAGGTGATAGGTAAAAGGAATATTTAATAAAGCTGTATTACTTAAATGAAAAAAACAGGCAAGGACCACCCAAATTTTCCAGAACGTTTTTTTTCCTGTCAGCAAAAAAAGAAAAGGGCTTAACTCAAAAAGCACAGCGAAATAATCTAATGATTCAATTAAAATTTCAGGTAAATAAAAGATGACATCTGCAAATAAATGTGTTCTTCCCATATTGTAATAACCTGGATAGAACCAACCTAAAAAGCCACTGTATTCTGTATCAAAATCTACCCAATTATAAGCTTTTAATATTCCTGCAGTAAACATCCCAAAACCAATAAATATCGCCAATAAGGTTTCGCCTGGTATGGGCAGTAAAGAGCGTTTGGTTTGAGTACTGTTTATTGGTCTCCAATTTGTAAGCGATAGACACAAAACAGCAAATGGATAAAGGATTATATGGTCTATTTTACCAAAACTATACTTAAAACCACTAAGGACGATTAATGAAATAAAACACAAAATACCTACTTCTCTCTTGTATTTATTCAAACCAATTAATATCAGTGAAAAAACAACTATAATATGAAATAAAAGTAAAAAAAAGTAATTGGGGAAGCCCGAAAAAAGAGCAACAAAAGACAACTTAGGTGGATTAAACAATAAATCTGGAATCTGATGAATCCACATTAAATTAGGCACAAAAATCAATAGAGAAAAAAACACAAATAATTTGCGATATGCATTATGGGTTTCCTCATTTAGACTGGTAGCAGAAATTACCCTTCCCCATATTTCTCGATATAAGCGAACTAAAAAAGTCATTTTATTTTATATGTATGTTGGCTTATTAATTTAGTAGATACCAATTGATTGACAGAAATATTTCTTACGCTCACTTTTTCTATAATTTTAAAACTATCTATTTCTACTCCTATATTTTTAATATACCATTTTTTAAGTTGCAAATTATTTTCATCAAACTTATCGCCTTCCTGATTCGAAAAGCCTAAATTATTCTTTATAATTGAAAGGTAATATTGTGCAGGTACAGACTTAAAAAGCTTACTTATTGGAACAGTTAAAGTATCGGAATCGTGATAAGCAATACATTCAAACTCGACATTTTGAATGCTTTCACTTGATATTTTTAATTTCCCATGTCCACTCGGTAAAATAATGGCTGGAAAAGGCTCTATAAAAAGCAAACTCGATAAATAAGGAACACAGAGAAAAAGAATGATCATTATGGTAAAAAATACGGATGGGTACTTGACATTCACTATTTAATATTATTTATTGATTGACTAAAACGAAAGACTTTAATAGCTTAGTCCGTCTCAATGGTGATTTGAAAAATCTAAATTAGGTAAAAAGTTTTATACACACCATAACAAAAGATTCACACCGATATGAGTTCTTCTTTAAAACTAAACAACTTTGGTCCAATTCAAGAGTTAACGATTACATTAAAACCCATCACGCTCTTGACTGGAGAGAGTATGAGTGGTAAAAGTCTTTTGGCAAGGCTGATTGCTCTTGTACAATCTGAAACAACGACCCAAGCAACAACTTTGTCACTAGAACATTATGATCTCAACTCTTTTATAGAGCCTAAAAAAACGAATGTTGTTTATGAATCTGAAGACAAACAAGTATCGCTTAAATGGGGAGATTCTATGATTCAACGTCCTCCGATATTTTATGAGGGTGATCCAAAAAACACTAAAAACCGTAGGACAGTTTACCTACCAATAGAGCGTTCCTTTGTAGCAATGACTTCTGATGCCAGTCTCAAATTGCTCAATTCTGGAATGCCCATTCCATCGCTGTTGTTGGATTTTGCGATGCTTTTTAATGATGCTAAAAACACCATTGGTGAGCTTGCCATAGATGGCTTTAGTGGACGTTTTAAAAGGGAGTCGGGTGATGATTACGTGTATTTTGGTGAAGAACAAAAAAACACGCTGCTCAACAGCGCATCCAGTCACCAACAATTGTTTCCCATTTTTTTGGTGATTCATTATTTGATTAAAACCTCATCTGAGCCTTTGACAGTTGTGATTGAAGAACCTGTAGCGGGCTTTTCTGTTAATCTTAAAAAACTAATTTGGACGTATTTGCTGAATATCCGCAAACAACATCCAACCATCGAAATGGTATTTACTTTGCAAAATAAAGCATCTGTTTCTTTGTTTCAGAAGGTCGTTAAAGAATTGACATTCCCTGATGATGAAACAGCAGTTGTTCATTTATAATAAGTTAAAATCAATCATTCAACTCTGACAGTCATCAGTTTGTTTGAATCAAACATGGCTACGGGCGAAATTACCTGTTCATTGACGGGTACATTGGTTCCATATCGCTCACGCATTTTCTGTTGAACAACTTTGGGTGAAAGGTCAAAATCCGCAAGGCGTTCGAGTTCTCCGATTTCAATATTGGCGGCTTCTTTGTAAATTTTCCAGACCAATTCGGAGCAATAGATTTTGTCGTCGGACCATTCAAAATAAAGATCGTAGCTTTTACCTTTATAACGCTCGCCAACCTGTTTCATCTTTGCAAGTGTTCTCTTGGTCAACACCTGATCTGCATTTTTGAGCCTTTTAACAACATAGTGCCCATTTAATCCCCGACGAATCCATTGATCTAGCGGTGTTAGTTTTACAGGCTGAACGGCTTCATAAACAAAATAGCGTCCATCGGTTTCATAAACAATGCCCATATGGCTGTAGTCCGAATGTGTTGCCAACTGAATGGCTTTGCTTTGACTCGATTTTGATGTTTGAAAAATGATGTCTCCATTCTGGAACTCTTTGGAGGATATAGGCTCCTTTGTATCTTGCTTCTTTATTTTATTTCCACTAATAAGTGAATCTATATCTGTACTCCAATAAAAAACACAAAATAGAACGACTAGTACAAACAATGGCAATACCTTTTTCATCTTCGATTTTATAAAGATTGACGCATGACTGAGGATAAAAATTGTTCATTGTCTTTTTCTTAATTGGTTTTAACACAAATTCTGATGTTCAACACAACAGCCATTAGTGTCGTTTCATACACTAATAATTTATCCAAAACGACCTTAAATAATTCGAACGAGTACTGAATTTTTTTTATTAAAAAATGCTTATTTAAAGTATTAATAATCAATCATTTAAAAGATATTCAAATGAAACATTCATGATATAATTACGTAAAAAAAAACATCTAAAACAAAGAGACTAGACTTTGTCTATTAATAACCTATCTTTGCGACCTTTTGCAAAAAATGATGTAATGACGAGACGAATAATTAACCATTTTACCGAAAACCCGAAAAACGATATTTTATCTGGAATCACTGTATCTCTGGCGCTTGTTCCAGAAGCAGTTGCCTTTGCTTTTGTGGCGGGCATAGATCCTTTGGTCGGTTTGTATGGCGCATTTATTATGGGCATCATCACCGCCCTTTTTGGTGGACGCCCAGGAATGATTTCTGGAGCGACTGGAGCGACGGCTGTGGTAATGGTCCATATGATTGCTAAGGGAAACGAAGTGGGAAGCGCTATGGGCACGCCTATTGACAATCTTGGATTGCAGTGGTTGTTTATTACTTTATTGATTGTTGGCGGTATTCAGATAATGGCGGGCGTCTTTAAGTTAGGAAAGTTTGTTCGTTTGATTCCGCACTCTGTTATGATGGGCTTTGTCAACGGTTTGGCAATTGTTATTTTCTTGTCTCAATTGAATCTTTTTAAGGAAAACATCAATGGGCAAATGCAATGGCTACAAGGCGGTTCTCTTTACATTATGTTGGGCTTGGTTGGCTTAACGATGGCAATTATGTGGTTGCTGCCCAAACTCACTACTAAAATTCCTTCGGCTTTGGTTGCGATTGTGGTGGTTGCTTCTATTACTATTTTTGCGGGCTTAGATGTAAGTACTGTTGGATCGTTTATCAGTGATGGTGGTGGACAAGGGTTACAAGGTGGCTTGCCTACTTTTCAAGCACAAATATTTTCTATGTTTGGAACCGTGGGCGAAAATTGGGGCTTGATTTTTTCTACGGCTTTGGTGCTCGCAGCGGTTGGATTGATTGAGTCGCTTATGACCTTAAACTTGGTCGATGAGCTAACGGAAACTAGAGGAAGTGGTAATGTTGAATGTATCGCTCAGGGAAGTGCCAATATTCTAAATGGCTTTTTTGGAGGTATGGGTGGTTGTGCTATGATTGGTCAATCCATCATTAATGTAAACAGTGGCGGTCGTGGACGATTATCGGGTGTTGTTGCGGCAGTTGGATTGCTTTGTTTTATTTTATTTGCAGCGCCCTTAATTGAGCAAGTTCCTATTGCAGCATTGGTTGGTGTGATGTTTATGGTGGTTATTGGTACTTTTGCTTGGTCGAGTTTTAGAATTATTAATAAAATTCCTCGATCAGATGCTTTTGTATTGATTGCGGTTTCTGCCATTACCGTATGGCACGATTTGGCAATTGCTGTCATCGTTGGTGTCATCATTTCGGCTTTGGTATTTGCTTGGAAAAATGCAACAATGATTAGGGCTCGCAAACGAATCAAAGAAGATGGTACAAAGGTTTATGAAATTTGGGGACCTTTGTTCTTTGGTTCTATTCAAAACTTCAACAGTAAATTTGATCCAAACAATGATCCCGACTCTGTTGAAATTGATTTTATTGAATCTAAAATTAGTGATCACTCTGGAATAGAGGCAATGAGGGGAATCGCCAACAAATATCTTGATCTTGGTAAATCTATAAAATTCACCCACTTAAGCCCAGATTGTAAAACCTTACTTATGCGGGCAAATCCAAAGTTCGCTACAGTCATAGAAAGCTCGGTTGACGACCCAAGGTATTATGTCGTAACCGATCAATTGGATGAGGATGTTTAGGAATCAGTGAATAGACTTACTTAATAAAATCTCAGTTTTACACTTTATAATAAAAACAAACCCCGCATCAATCGAAATGATTGATGCGGGGTTTTAATTTTTGACCAAAATTCTATTTTAAGAATACCTTTAAAAGACAGCTACATTTCTATGTCAATTTTAGACCGTCCGTCCAAGGTTGCCCAATTTTATTAAGAAACAAAGAATTAATTACTGTTCCTAAGCACTACAACTTTCACAATCGGGATCATCAATAGAGCAGCTTTTACTCACCTGTTCTATCGTTTGTAAATCGGGTGCCGACATGACTGGTGTTACAGATTTTACTTGTACTGTTTTTTGAGGCATTTGCTCATTGGAAGCAAACAAATCTGTCTGATGCTCTGTCAGAGTTGTTTCTAAAACAGTTTGTCCATTCCCAGCATAAACAGCAGCAGTTTCTGCCACTACAGGCGCCAATACTGGTTCAGCTTTGCTTTCTTTTAGTTGCTTTTGAACATTAACATCTTTTGCCAGTTGTGCCAATTGATCGTCTTTGCGTTTCTTAGCATATTCAGCATCAAGGGTAAACTTAATTGGATCAACCGCAGGGCGAGAACGCAAATAATACATTCCGGTCTTTAATCCTTTTTGCCAAGCATAAAAGTGCATCGAACTCAACTTACTGTAGTTTGGATTTTCCATAAATAAGTTGAGACTTTGGCTCTGACAGATAAAGGCTCCACGATCTGCGGACATATCAATAATTACTTTTTGTTTTAGCTCCCAACTCGTTTTATACAAATCCTTTAATGCTTGAGGGATGCCATCTATGTGCATAATAGAACCATTGTTGGCAATCAATGCATTTCTGACTTCTTCTGTCCACATGCCCAATTCAATTAAATCGTTGAGGAGGTGTTTGTTGACCACAATAAACTCTCCTGACAATACTCGACGGGTATAAATATTACTGGTATACGGCTCGAAACATTCGTTGTTTCCTAAAATCTGAGAAGTGGAGGCGGTCGGCATTGGTGCCAACAACAAACTGTTTCTCAAACCGTGTTCTTTGATGTTTGCACGCAAGCTTTCCCAATCCCAACGGTCGGTTGGTTTTACGTTCCACATATCAAACTGAAGAATGCCTTCGCTGGTCGGAGAGCCTGGGAAAGATTCGTAGTGTCCGTGTTCTTTGGCTTGTTCCATAGAAGACGTAAGCGCACCGTAATAAATGGTTTCAAAGATTTCTTTATTGACTCGACGGGCTTCTTCTGAATCAAATGGATGACGCAACATAATCAATGCATCGGCGAGTCCTTGTACACCAATTCCTATTGGACGATGACGCATATTGGAGTTGCGTGCCTCTGGTACTGGATAGTAATTGACATCTATGATTTTATTGAGGTTCTTAGTAACGACTTTTGTAATTTCAAACAATTTATCGTAGTCAAACTTTCCGTCAATCACGTATTTTGGTAGGGCAATACTTGCTAGGTTACAGACCGCCACTTCGTCGGGAGAAGTATATTCTAAAATTTCGGTACATAAGTTACTCGAGCGAATCGTCCCCAAATTCTTCTGGTTGGATTTCTGATTACAAGCATCTTTATAAAGCATATAAGGCGTTCCTGTTTCTATCTGAGAATCGAGAATCGCAAACCAAAGGTCTTGGGCTTTTACGGTTTTACGTGCTTTGTCTTCTTGTTCATATTTGGTGTACAAACGCTCGAATTCTTCGCCATAAGTATCGTATAAACCTGGACATTCGTTTGGACACATCAACGACCACTCGCCATTGGCTTTTACTCGTTTCATAAACAAATCTGGAATCCACATGGCATAGAACAAATCACGTGCACGCATTTCTTCCTTACCGTGGTTTTTCTTCAAATCCAAGAATTCAAATATATCTGAATGCCATGGTTCCAAATAAACAGCAAAGGCACCTTTTCGTTTGCCTCCACCTTGATCGACATAACGTGCCGTATCGTTGAACACCTGAAGCATTGGTACCAATCCATTGGAATGCCCACCTGTTCCACGAATGTAACTGCCTGTTGCTCTAACGTTGTGAACACTCAATCCAATTCCTCCAGCCGATTGTGAAATTTTAGCGCATTGTCCCAAAGTATCGTAAATACCTTCGATGCTGTCGTCTTTCATACTGAGTAAAAAGCAGCTACTCAACTGTGGTTTTTTTGTTCCTGCATTAAACAAGGTAGGCGTTGCATGGATAAACCATTTTTCAGACATTAGTTCGTAGGTTTGAATAACGCTTTCTAAATCGTCTCCATGAATTCCTACAGCAACCCGCATAAACATATGTTGTGGTCGCTCTACAATTTTGCCTCCTGCTCTCAATAGATAAGAACGCTCTAGGGTTTTAAATCCGAAATAATCAAAATTATAATCTCGGTCATAAATGATTGCCGAGTTCAATAGGTCTTTGTTCTTTTTAATGACCTCGAAGGTTTCATCAGAAATCAGTCCTGCTGGTGCATTGGTTTTTGGATCAATGTAGGTATGCAGTTCACGCATTGCTACATAGAACGACTTACTGCTGTTTTTGTGTAAATTAGAAATGGCTATTCGTGCTGCCAATATAGAATAATCTGGGTGTACGGTTGCCATACTTGCTGCGGTTTTTGCGGCAAGGTCGTCGAGTTCTGTGGTGGTTACGCCATCGAACATTCCAGTAATAACCTTCTTGGAAATTTCATGTTCAGAGACATAACGGGCATCTAGCCCATAACAGAGTTTTTTGATTCGAGCTGATATTTTGTCAAACTTGACGGGTTCGCGTTTACCGCTTCTTTTGATTACGTACATTGGTAGTTATACTTGTATGGATGAATGATGTTGGCTTTGGGCGCAAAATGTGATTGGTCATTTTGGTGCGTTATCTTTAAGCTTTCATCGGGAATTATTAATTAAGTTGTTGTTGTGATAGTAAAAAACCCTCCCCAACTCCTTTTATCAAAAAAGGCAAAAGGCATATTGCGATTTGTTCATGGCTTTAGTACAAATCAATACGTTGGCGAGGTGTGTATTTTTTGGATGTCGATATGTCGGGATGTCGGGACTTTGTGATTTCGGGATGTCGGGACTTTGTGACTTTAGTTCTCTAATACAGCAACTAAAGTCTCAAACTCCCGACATCTCGAAATCTCGAAATCACAAAGTCCCGAAATCTTGTCTAAAAATCATCTTCCAAGCTAAATACTTGTTGGTCTTTACTAGCCATGACCCCTGATTTTTGGTAATCGCCAACTCTTTTCTCAAAGAAATTGGTTTTTCCTTGTAGGTTGATTAAGTCCATGAATGGGAATGGGTTTTCGGCATTGTAGACCTTATTATACCCCAAAGAGATCAACAATCGGTCTGCTACAAACTCTATATACTGACACATTAATTCTGCATTCATACCGATTAGCGAAACAGGGATGGCGTCTGTAACAAATTCTTTTTCAAAAACAACGGCATCGGTAATGATGCTGATGGCTTCTTCATCTGCTGGTTTTTCTTGTAGCATAGAATACAGCAAACAAGCAAAATCACAGTGTAGTCCTTCGTCTCTACTGATCAATTCATTAGAGAAAGCAAGCCCTGGCATCAAGCCCCTGTTTTTTAACCAGAAAATAGAACAGAAACTTCCCGAGAAGAAGATTCCCTCAACCGCAGCAAAAGCGATCAGACGGTGTCCGAATGAAGGCGCATTGTCAATCCAGTCCAATGCCCATTTGGCTTTCTTCTGAACACACGGAAGGTGTTCCATGGCATTGAATAAATAATCTTTTTCGACTGGGTCTTTGATGTAAGTATCTATGAGTAAGCTGTAGGTTTCGGCGTGAATGTTTTCGATGGCGATTTGGAAACCATAAAAACAACGAGCTTCGGCCAATTGTACTTGTTTCATAAAATTGATGACCAAGTTTTCATTTACAATACCATCACTTGCAGCAAAAAAAGCAAGAACGTGTTTGATAAAATGTTTTTCGTCGTCGTTGAGTTTTTCCCAATCAACCAAATCTTGGGTCAAATCTATTTCCTCTGCTGTCCAGAAACTGGCTTCATGCTGTTTATACATCTTCCAAATAGCATCGTATTTGATTGGAAATAAAACAAAGCGGTTGCGTTCTTCTGTTAGAATGGGTTCTTGTACTGTAGCCATATTGGTATCTTGTATTTATTGTTATTAATTGATTTTATATAATTGAATCAGAAATTGATTTTTTTTGTAAAAAGAGAATACGATGTCCATCCGCTGTCAAAAACATTTTGCTCGACAGCAGTGAAATCAATAACAAATGATACGATCCCATCCCTTATAAAGAGACACTAATAGGATTGTTTTGAATGAATTGGCAGAAAGTGGAGTGAGTAGTTGAAAAAGCCTAAAAAAGACTTTCAATAAAAAAATGATAATATGTTAGCTTTCCACCAAAGTTATATTGTATCCTTAATCCGAGTGCAAATTAGCACAAAGTTTGGCTATGTGGGGCTTTAAGTTATCAACAAATGTGGATAACTTTTTGTGAATAACTCTTTTTTTTTTCTAAACCCCTGTTGCAACAATAGTTGTAGCTCGGATTGTAAAAATAAAGGCTAAAATAAAAATTAACACTTGGCTGATAGATTACAAAATGAACCCATCCAATAGAGGCAATATTTTCAAGTATAGAATAAAAAAAATATATTAATAATAACTTAATCTATTTTAAAAGTCTTTTTTTAGATCAATTCGTATCTTTGTACCCTGAACGCAACAACATTCAGTTTTATTAAGATAAGTACTATTGTTGGTTGAGCATTAAAAAACAAATTTGGTTTATACAACAAACCTATTTAGACCTACAAAACGATTGCCTGCCTACTTCTCGACAGGAATTGGAATACCTATCTATTTATCATTTTCCTATATTACTCATTAAACAAGATAAGCACTAGGACATAAACAATTCCACTCACATTCTAATCAATAAAACATTATTAAAGTTGAGGTTTTAAAAAACCATACTTTCACTTAATATCACTTTCCAAAAATTTACAAAATACAAACATAATTTAACTCTATGAAAAAATTCATTATCCTATTAAGTCTTTGTTGGCTGAGCCTAATCTCTTTTGGGCAAGTTACTGAGGGCTGTTTTATTGACGCAGGTGATTTCTCCAATGAAATTGTCTTAAATGAAACAGGTTCTACCAGTACAGGTGCTTGGAATCCTGATTTTCAAAACTATCAATTGAGTGCCTTTGTCAGTGGTGCTTCTGGTGCGGTTGAGTATTGGACCATTTCTCCATTATTCTCTTACGAAGGTGCTACAACTGTTTTATTTAATGTCGATTTGTTTGAAGATTTCGATTCTACAGCTTTAGAATTGTTGTGGTCTCCAAACTATTCAGGTATGGGAGATCCCAATCTTGCTACTTGGAACAGCGTCCAAATTTTTGAAGCACCCAACCAAGGAGGTACAGACTATACCGAAAGTTTTGCCATAGAACTTGCTTCTATTGTTACTCCTGAGTCTTTCTATGTAGCGTTCCGTTATGCCGATGATGACGGTGCAACCAGTCGTTGGAGATTGAGCAATATGTCTGTAGATACAGATGGTTGTGGCGAGGTAGAACCTACTTGTGATGAGGTGATGACTACTGCTGAAGTTGTTTGTAGTGTTGACTTTAGTACTTATGATGTACTATTAACTGTTGCTGGTGGAGATGGAAATTTGACCATTACCAACAACGATGACAATACAACGCTTGCTGCTACTGCTGGCAGTTATGTTTTTGGTCCTTATGTTGCTGGTTCTAGTTATTCGTTAACAGTAACTGCTGATTGTGATGAAACACTTAGTTCAACTGTAGATGGTACAGGAGAATGCATGGCTCCTCCTCCTTGTGAAGCTACAGGCTTGTACTTCGCTGGTGTTTTAGATGGACCGTTGGCGGGTGGAACACCTAAGGCGATTCAATTGTGTACCAATATTGACATTGCTGATTTAAGTGTGTATGGATTTGGTTCGGCTAACAATGGTGGTGGAACCGATGGTGTAGAGTTTACTGGTTTTGCTGGAGCATTAAATGCCGGAGAATGCATTTGGTTGTCAACTGATTCTGTACAGTTCAATGCCTTCTTTGGTTTCGATCCAAATTATGCTGACGGAAGTGCTGGTGTCAATGGAGACGATGCGTTGGAGTTGTTCTTAGATCCAACTGCTGATGGCGATTTTTCTGATGCAGTTGTCGTTGATTTATTGGGTGATATTGATGTAGATGGAAATGGGGAATGTTGGGAATATTTAGATGGTTACGCAACAAACAATATGACCGCTCCAAATTGTGGCAATTTCGATTGTGCCAATTATGCTTTTAGTGGTGCAAATGTCTTGGATGGCTTAAATAGTTATGCTGAAATTGGAACAGATATTTTTGGAATTATTGCACCTGCTATGATAGAAACTTGTTTTACAGATGCAGGTAATTTTACCAATGAAGTGGTCTTAAATGAAACGGGTTCGACCAGTACAGGTGCTTGGAATCCTGATTTCTCAAATTACCAATTGAGTGCCTTTGTCAGTGGTGCTTCTGGTGCGGTTGAGTATTGGACCATTTCTCCATTATTCTCTTACGAAGGTGCTACAACTGTTTTATTCAATGTCGATTTATTTGAAGATTTTGATTCTACTGCTTTAGAATTGTTGTGGTCTCCCGACTATACAGGAATGGGTGATCCCAATCTTGCCAACTGGAACAGTGTTCAGGTTTTTGAAGCTCCAAATCAAGGAGGAACAGATTATATTGACAGCATGACTGTTGACCTCTCGTCGATTGTTACTCCTGAGTTTTTCTATGTTGCGTTCCGTTATGCCGATGACGATGGTGCAACCAGTCGTTGGAGATTGAGCAATATGTCTTTGGAAACCGATGCTTGTGGTGAGGTTGAACCTATTTGTGAGGTTGTTACTACCACTGTAGATATTAACTGTAATATTGATCTTGGCACTTATGACTTGGCATTAACTTCTGTAGGTGGAGATGGCAATTTTACCATTACCAACAATAACGATAACTCTGTTGTTTCTGCAACAACTGAAACAATCGTTTTTGGTCCGTTTGCTACAACCGATGGATATTCATTTACCGTTACCGCAGATTGTGATCCAGCTTTTACAACAACAGTCGAAGGAATACCAAACTGTGTGGCTCCGCCTGAATGTGATGAAGTAGGTTTATACTTTGCTGGTGTTTTAGATGGTCCGCTTACAGGTGGAACGCCTAAAGCCATTCAATTGTGTACAGGAGTCGATATTGCTGATTTGAGTGTCTATGGATTTGGTGCAGCCAATAATGGTGGCGGAACCGATGGTGTAGAATTTACTGGATTCGTTGGTTCATTGGATGCCGGAAACTGTATTTGGTTGACAAACGATGCTGCTCAATTCACTGCTTATTTTGGTTTTGCTGCAGATTATGAAGACGGAAGTGCTGGTGTCAATGGTGACGATGCACTTGAATTGTTCTTTGACCCAACTGCCGATGGCGATTTTACAGATGCATCTGTACTTGATTTGTTTGGCGACATTGATGTAGATGGAAATGGCGAATGTTGGGAATACTTAGATGGCTATGCAGTCAATAATATAGCTGGTCCAAATTGTGGTATTTTCGATTGTGCCAACTATACGTTTAGTGGTGCCAATGTTTTAGACGGAACCAATAGTTATAGTGAAATTGGCACGGATGTATTTGGAATTGGTGATGTTGGTTCTGGTGAAGCGGCTGTTTGTTATGCAGATACCGATTGTGATTTTAGTGCAGAAGGAGTCATTCAAAATTCAAATTTAGCCAATTGGACTTGTTCTGAAAGCACTTATACAGCAAATGGTTTTTGTGGAGGTGGTTGTACTGAAAACAGTGAGTTGTGGTTGATTTCTCCTGCTTTTGAACTGACGGCTACAGCTTCTCGTACTTTTGAATTCGATTTGGCTCAAAGTTTTGGTGGTGATCCATTACTCATTTCTTGGTCAAACGATTATATTGGTGTAGGTTCTCCTACAGCAGCTACCTGGAATGCTATTGGAACAGCAGACAATGGTTCTTTCTCTATTGACATTGCTGCTCTTTCTGGTAGTACCGTTTCTTTTGCCTTTACTTATACTGCTGGTGGTGGTGCAGGTACAACGGCTGGGTATGACTTAAACAACATACAAATTGTTTCTACGGATTGTAACAGTACGGCTTTGGCGCCTCCACCTGCATGTAATGCTTCTGTGGGTACTTATACCGCAACGGCTGTAGATGCTTGTCCTTGTGCCGATGCTGGTAATACTATGTTGTCGGCTGTTTCAGAGGCTGGAACTTTTGCCACAGACGGTTTTACGCAATTATACTTATTGACCAACGCAACTGGGCTTATTTTGGCACAAAGTACAATTGGTGATTTTGATGCGACTAATTTGGCCGATGGCGTTTATGCGATGTATGCCTTAAACTACGAAGATATTTTTGCAGGCGACGTATTGCCAAATGTAGCTATTGGTCAAAACATTGCTTCACTTGCCGATGGATGTTATGTATTGTCAAGTGCAGTTGCTGCTTCTGTTAATGCAACTGCTTGTGGATGTACAGTAGATTGTAGTGGTGTTGTTCCTCCAACAGTAGAAAGCTTTACTGTTTGTGAAGGCAGCAATACCGAAATCGTTTTAGGTGCAACAGGAAGCTGGATTGTAAATGAATTCTTCCCTGCACCATTGGACAGTTTGAGTGATTCAAACGGAGATGGTACTGCCGATGGTTCTGAAGATGAGTTCATCGAGTTTGTCAACAATACTGGTTTTACAGTAGACATCAGTGGGTGGACATTTGCAGATGCAGTTACAACTCGCCACATTTTCTCTGGCGGAACCATTGTACCTAATGGAGCGGCTGTCGTTCTTTTTGGTGGTGGAAATCCTACAGGTTCTTTTGGTGGAGCTATTGTACAAACAGCTTCTACTGGCTTTATTGGTATCAACAATGCGGGTGACCAAATTTCACTACTCAATGCCAGTAATGAAGTAATGGTAACAGTTGGTTACGGTCCTGAACCAGCAACTCAATTTGTTTCACAAACAAGAAACCCAGACTTAATTGGTGATTTCGATTTCCATACCAATGTAAACAGTTCTTTGTTCTCTCCTGGAACCCAAGTAGATGGTTCTGCTTTTGTTGGAAACAATTTTGTTTATAATGTATATGGCGATGCGGCATTAACCAATTTATTGGCAAGTAATGTGACCGTTTACAATCCGCAGCCTGCTGTTGGAACGACGGAAACCGTTTATATTACGACCATAGATGGCAGTTGTGAAAGTGCTACGGCTACAGAAGTATCGGTAACGGTTGCAGCTTCTCCTGTGATAGAAGTTGTTGCTTTGGATACACTTTGTAATGTAGCTGGTGGCGCTTACCCTACAACTATTAATCTTGACGATTTGGTTGTTTTGGGAACAGGTGGTACTTGGACCAATGTGGCTGGTGAAACGGTTACTTCTTTTGAAGCGGGTGCTTTTGGCGATTTTTCTTTCATCTATACATTAGATTCTGAGGCAGGAAGTCCTTGTCCTTCAGTTAGTGAAACGGTTACTTTGAGGGTCATCAATTGTGGCGATCCTTGTGATGCTTTTGCTGGACCAGTTGCTCAAGACATAAACGTATGTGGCAATGTTGCTGGTGCGACAAGCATTACTCCTTTGGGAGCTGGTTTGCTTGGCTTGTTTGCTCCTGAAATTTTTATTAGTGAAATGCACTATGACAATGCTGGTTTTGATGAAGGGGAAGGAATTGAAATAACTGCAACGGCTGGTTTCGACTTAACAGGTTATCAAGTATTGGCTTACAATGGAAATGGGGGTGTTGTCTATGAAAATGTTCTTTTATCTGGAACAGTATCAAATAGTGGCAATGGTTATGGAGCGGTATTTGTTCCAATCGAAGGTTTACAAAACGGAAGCCCTGATGGAATCGCTTTGGTCGATAACTTAGGTAACTTATTGGAGTTCTTGAGCTATGAAGGAGACTTTACGGCAAATGAAACGCCGGCTGCAGGAGTTACTTCTACAGACATTGGCGTGGTAGAAACCAACAATCAAGATGCTGGTCTTTCTATGCAATTGACCGATGCTGGTTGGGTTGGTGGAATTGCCAATTCGTATGGCAACATCAATGATGGTCTTACGGTTGGGTTGGTCAACCCTCCTGCTATTTCTTATAGTTTCTATAGTGATGCTGCATTGACAAACTTATTGGCATCTGGCGACAGTTATGACCCAATGACGGTTGCTGGAACGACTTCTACTGTTTTTGTTACAGCAACCGATGGTACTTGTATAAGTGATGCAGTATCTTTCTCTGTATCTGTTGAAGTTGGTGCTTCTGCTACCGTTACACCTTCGGCAACCATTTGTAATAATACAACCGACGGAACGCAGTCTTTAGACTTAAACAGCTTAATCACAGATGGTCCAAATAACGGGGGAACTGCTTTTTGGGCAGATGCGGAGGGCAATTTGATTTTCTTAACAACCATTGATGGTACTGCTTTTGCCAACGATACTGTTTTGAATTTCACTTACAACATCTTACCTATTTCTACAGATGGCGTTTGTGAAGCAGCAGCTTATCCAGTCGTTGTTACTGTTGAAGAGTGTATTGAGGAAGTTGACTTTTGCGCAGATTTTATTGCACAAGATGAAATTTTATGTAGTGAGGACAATTTAAATTATTCTGTTTTATTGACATTTGAGGGCGGAAGCCCTGGAGTAAATGGATACAATATCTCTAATAATGGAACATTCGCTGCCAATACAACTGACCCAATTTATGCTTTTGGTCCATTGAGTGGAACGGGTTACGCTTTGAGTATTGCTCCTGCCGATCATCCAGAATGTGTCATTACTCTTTCGCAAACAACTGTAAGTTGTACTACGACAGATTTGGACTTACTTAGTTTCTATGGTGAAACTGCTGAGGAAGGAAACAAATTGGAGTGGAAAACGGCTAGTGAAGACAATATGGATTACTTTGAATTGTTGCAATCTGCAAACAGTGTTGATTTTGCTGCCATCAATCGTCAAGAGGCGGTTGGCAGCTCGAACGCAACTCAGGTTTACAATCATTTAGATATAAACGCTCCCACTGGAATCAGCTATTACCAATTACGTATGGTAGACAATGATGGTAAAGCGACTGCTTCAAACATTATTGCTTTAGAAAGAGCAGCTACTGAATTTGCATTAAATGTCAGCCCCGTTCCAACAGCAGATGTGCTGAACATTGAATTTGGTGGACAAAGTGAAACGGCTTATTTACAAATTTTCAATGTTGCTGGTCAATTGATTGAGCAATGGGAAATACCTAGCGAAGCCAATAATCTGGTTCAAAAAGATGTCAGCAATTATGTCGCTGGTGTGTATTTTGTTCAGGTTGTTCAGGGTAAAACTTCTGTTATGAAACGTTTTATCAAAGAATAATTTAGCCTTTTATAAAACTCCAAATCCCCAATAGACGTTATGTTTATTGGGGATTTTTTATTTTATAAGCAACAATTTAAAATTTAAAATGACTATCCGCTTTTAGTAATATGAATAAAATCGTTTCCAATATCTTACACTTCGACTACGCTCAGTGTACAGAGTGCGTACACTGAGCGTAGTCGAAGTGTACATTTCATAGAACTTAAATCTTAGTATTACTAAAAGCGGATAGTCATTAAATTTAATAAATTGGTTATACACTCAAATTCATTTTTTATTTTTGGTCGTATTCTTCTTCATTATTTTTGCTATCTCGCCGTCTGTAAAATCCAATTTTTCTTTGAGAACCTTAAGATATACATCACTTCTATACAATGGATAATCTGTTCCAAAAACGATATTTTCAACACCCAACTTATCAATGTATTCCCTTAGTTATTTGAATCCTTGCTCTGTTAATTTAGGAACTCCTTCACTGTCTTTGTCCAAAGCCACAGCCGAAATATCAAAGTAGATTTGATGTTGTTTGGATATTTATTGGCAGCATTAAACAGAAAATCATTTTCTGCCATCATTCTCTCATTGGCATCGTCTCCTTGATAATATTCGGGATTCCCATAGACATATCCCATTCCAATCAAATCTAATTGCTGAGCTGGATTATTAGCCAATATTGTATCAATGTTCGAGTAATTTGCTTCGGACTTTGAAAAAGGTATTCCTATTTTTTTTCAGTAAGCAATCCGTTCAGGACTCATAATATGTACATGGCTGTCATATACAATCCTTGCTGACTTTGGAGTTGATTCAATTTTATTAAAAGCCTTACATGCAACAAAGACAGTTAATATTGACATCAATATTATTCGTTTCATATTTTTATTTTACTACTATAAATCTATTTATTTTTCACAAAACAGACAAACAATCCTTCCCTAAAATAGAATTTTTCCCACAATGAGAATTTGAGCAAGTTTCTATGTTAATAAACAAACAAACATTTTAAATCCTCCGTATATGTAAGGAAAGAAGTCCGTTTTAGTTTTCCCTATCCGCTAATTCATATTTTTATCGATTCTCAAAATCAGGCAATGATATGAATACATTAATAGATAAAATACTTTCGTTAAGCATTCCAACAGGTTTGATTACCCACGAACAGGAGAAGTATCGTGCCTACACCATTGTGGGGATGAATTTCCTATTTGCGGCCATTTGTCTGTTGATTACTGTTCTAATCAATTTGGAGATTATTGGCGAAAGTGATTTTCCTTATACAATTCTTTTGGCTTTGGTGATTGGCTCGATATTGGCTTTCAAGAACATTGGTTCTTTTATTTTATCAGGAAATTTAACAACACTTGCTATTTATGTTTGTTCTTTTCCTTTAGCATTAAAAACTGGTGGGCTTTACTCTCACGACCTGATTACACTATTACTTATTCCCATTGTTGCGTTTCTCCTTGCCGATAAACTTTCGGGTTGGGTTTGGGTAGGAATCATCACATTGTCGATTCTAACTTGCTATACGTTGGCTGTACAGGATTCAACAGTATTTTATAGAGGTCAAACACTACTGTTTCCTCCAGAATATTATTTAATAGGGCTCGTTACCTTGCTTTTTGCTTCTTGTTTTACGGTTTACATCTTTAAAATTGGGCAATTGGCTTTGACAAAAGAATTGATTTCGCAAAAGAAGAAATTAATTTCACAAAAAGAACAATTGGTAAAGCAAAGTAAAATCATTTTGAAAGAGCAAGCGGAAAAGGAAGAAGCTCAAGTTTTACTAAAAAAGTCCAACCTAGCATTGGAACAATATGCTTACGTCGTTTCACACGATTTAAAACAACCATTAAGATCTGTTACCAGCTTTAGCGAGCTGATTTTAGCTCAACTCGAAAATAAGGGAATGATGGATGATAAACTAAAAGAATATTTTGGCTTTGTCTTAGACTCAACCGATGATATGAAACACCTTATAGAAGATGTTCTTGAATATGCCAAAATAGAATACGTCAATACCGATGATAATTTAGAACCTCTTTGTATGGAAAAATGTATTGACAGAGCAATGCTCCATCTCAGAGACAACATTACGAAGAACAACATTGATATTAATGTCATTGGTGAAATGCCGATGATTGAAGGAATTCAAATACAATTAATACAATTGATTCAAAACCTAATATCCAATGCGATCAAATTTAGGAAAATGAATGCTCCTTGTAACATCACCATAAAAGTAGAGAAAGATAAATATTGGAAATTTGCCATATCTGACAATGGAATTGGTATTCCAGAAAATAAAATCAACGATATTTTCCAGCCTTTCAGGAAATTTAGTAATAGAAAAGGAACAGGAATAGGCTTGGCAACGTGTAAAAAGATTTTAGACAATCACAAAGGCGAAATTTGGGCGACTTCTGAAGAGATGATTGGAACAACTATTTATTTTACCATTCCCATTGCTACTACTGAAGCCCATCCAGCTCCAGCTGCTTTTTCATTCCCTAAACAGGTGAATGTTACCGCTTAAATTGCTATTTAAAACAGCTGTCCCATTTCCACTTTGCTCAAATACTTTACAGGTATAATAGTAAACGGCTTCAGGTAAAACCTTAGAAGTTTGACCGTCTAACCCATCCCATAAAAGTTCAGGATTGTTGGTCTCAAAAACCAAATTCCCCCATTGGTTAAAGACCTTAAATTCAACACTATTCACAAATCGAAATCCCGCTCTGGGTACAAACAATTCATTTTGTGCATCTCCATTGGGTGTAAAGGTGTTGGGAAGTTCATAAATCAAACAATTTGCTTGACAAACCGTATCTGAAGACATACTTACGTTGCCAAATACATCGGTGGCTGTAATAAAATAACAACCCGATAAAGTCTCTATCAAATCTTGCCTAAACCTGTTTTCTTCTTCTGGCAAAACAGCTATCTCTACTCCAATACTGTCTCCCAATGGGATATTATACAGCGAATAAAATGCAATGTCGTCGTCGCCGCATACATTTTCCCAATCTAATAAGTTGTAATACATTTCATCTATATACACATCATCACAACCATTAACAATCGACAGTTCTAATGGGCATGGTGGAATCGTATCTACGGGAACGGCACAATGCATTTGGCTATAATTAATCAAAGGGTCGGTAATGCCTGGGCTAAAATAACTTCCTTTGGCTTTTATTTGATAACAATAGGTTTCTCCATTAATTAAATCTTCTTCTGTAAAAGAATTGGCATTTACAGTGGTTAAAGAATCATAAGGTCCAGTTAAAACAGTACTCTTAAAAACCACATATTCTCTATTCAACCACGGAACTTCTTCTGTCCAAAAAAGTGTAATCATTTCATTCCCAGAAGCCGATTCTAGAAAAACCGAACCCGCTGTTTCTGTTTCACCCAAATCATCGTCGCCACTTGCCAAAAAACGAATTTTATAAAAATACTCTATCCCATCTGTATTCAATCCGCTGTCTACAAAAAAAGTGTCGTTTGCTTCCGCAAAAGAATTGACTGTAAAGCTGGTAATCTGACTAAAATTATTGGGCGCAGCGGCGGCTCTCCAAACTTCATAAGTATAGGGAGGAATGTTCACAACCGTATCCAATGCAATGGGGTCGGGCTTGGTCCAACGGATCAACATTTCTCCATCGGTGACTCCTGTTTTTTCTACACTTACATGGGTAATAATGGGCAAATCTGCTGGAAGAAAAGCACACGCATTACTTGAAGGATGACTGGAAATCACATTAATGGGAAAACCTTGACCACTATTGGCATCTGCAAAATCTGCAACAATTCTATAGCTATAATTCAATCCTTTTATTGCCGAATCATCGATATAAATAGTATCCTGAATTTGTTGAGCAATTCTAACGTAAGAGGTTTCGGTCAAGCCTCGCTGACATTGGTCAAATACCATAGAATCACAGCCAACAGATCGCCAAACGGAGTAGCCAATAAATTTATCGCTTTCGCCACAAACATAAAATTCATCCCAACTTAAAATAATTTCACCACCGATGGTTTCTGCTTGTAATCCTGTTGGTGGCGGAACCACTACGGTCAACCGCCAAGTCTGCAAATCGGTTAACGGAATGGGCGTATTGGCAAACACAAAGTCGTCTTCTGCTTTGACTACAATGGTGTAATCGTCGCTAAAAACATGGCTACAATCGGTTGCCCATTCAAAAATACCTGAAGCCATATTGGCTCCATTCATAGGCGTGAATGTCGCTGGATTGTCGAGTTCCAATGGACCACCAAAAGCACTAATTGTAATTTGCTGAGTAGGCTCAGGTTCTCCATCATCTGTAGCAAAAAACACTCTTCTTATCGTATCTCCCAACCAAATACAAGTATCCGATATGGGATCCAGTTCTGGCGGTTTGTTGCCTGTATCACTAACATCTATTTGCATATCCCGAATCATAGTACCCATTTTTACTCCAGCTCTATATTCTGTTATTAAAAAAGCAATATTGTACTCTCCTATCACTTGTGGACTGTCCCAAATCAATTCTCCTGTTAAGGAATTAAGTGATAGGTTGTTTTGAGGTCCTGGAGCAACTTCATTGGGGAAGCGATAATTGGTTACTGGCTCTCCCTGAAAAGCAAGCGGTTGTACGAGGGTAAAAACCAAACTATCTCCATCGGAATCGTAGGCAGTGGGATTGTGAATAAAAGGTTCGCCCAATTGAGCATAATCAATGGGTTCCAACTCTAAGACAGGAGAACTGTTGAAACCAAAAAACTGAGGATTGGGAACAAATAAGGTATCTTCTAAGTAAAACTCTATATCGACCGACGAACCTCCATTGATGTTGACGATGCCTGCATTTCTGTTTGGGTCGCTAATGGTAATGACATAAAAGGGAGCAAAGCCTGGAAAGGCATGAATGGCTACATACTCATTTTTACGAATGCCATTGGTTAAAGCAACGCCATTGGGGACTCCGTTGCCATCTGAATCTGTTCCATTGGCTCGAGCGATGCTTAAAAAGGTCCCATCTCCCCAATCAATGGTTACAGAATCTCTATCGGCAACATTGGAACCAACCGTATTGGTATAGGTCGTTACGGTAAATTCATAACGAAACTGTTGTGTCGCACTGGGTGCATGTACATACGTTATTTCGCCTGCACGGTTGTGTGTCGCATGAAGCGTTTGCATACACAAACAAGTAAGAATTAAACAAACACTAAGGAGGCATTTCATATATCGGATAGGTCTTCTTTCTTTTTTTTACTAAATATAACGCAAAAACCAGTCTTTGCGTTTATCATGCCAATAAAACCTTTGCCTTATTGACAAACCACTAATCATAATCGGTCGTTTGAATCATACCATCCAAATTAAAATCGGTATCTCCGTAAGTATCAAGTACCGAATTGTTCACAAACCATAAATCATAATCGCTGTTTTGAATAATGCCGTCTTTGTTGGCATCGCCTGCATAAAGCATCGTGATGCCATCTGTTGATTCCTTTAATTGCATTTCACCAAAAGCAGCATTTACTTCTAGTGCAAAATCATAAGAAACAATTGTACGTACTAACAATTCCCCCAGTTCCCTCAAAATGAGTAATTTATCAGGACTTCCCTTTCTGCTTCCGCCACCAATCTGGTAACCTTTTTAAAATTGCCATCTCTTTATACACCTCTCGAATCGGTCGAGCTGGAGAACCAAAGTAATGTTTGCCTCCTTCTAAAGACTTGGAAACACCTGCTTTTGCCGAGATGATGGCTCCATCGCCAATATGAATACTCTTGGTAATACCTGCTTGCCCCCAAACAATTACGCCATCACCCAATACCGTTTTACCAGCAATACCTACTTGTGCAGCAAGCAGACATTCTTTGCCCAAAACCACACCATGCCCCAAATGAACCTGATTGTCTAACTTAGAACCTTCACCAATAATGGTATCACCCGAAACGCCTCTATCTATCGTACAATTACTCCCAATTTCCACATCGTTTTCAATTACTACCCGACCACAAGAATTCATTTTATTATAACCGTTCTCCCTTTTTTGGTAATAAAATGCATCTCCCCCAATCGTTGTATTGCCATGAATAATCACCCGATCTCCAATAACCGTTTGATCCATCACAACAGTATTTGGATAAATAATAGCGTTCTCCCCTATTCTTACATTTGCACCAATAAATACATTGGGAAATATGTGAGCACTTGGATGAATCCTTGCCGTTTCACTAATCTGAGCATTCGTATGTCTGAATGGAATAAAATGTGCTGCTAACTTATTATAGGCAACAAAAGGATCGTCGGTCAATACCAAAATTTTATTGGCGGGATTTTCTACTTCCAACGTATTAATCAGAACGACCGAAGCAGCAGAGTTGAGCGACTTACTATAATACTTCGGGTGGTCCACAAAGGTTATGTCGCCCTCTTCAACTTTATGGATTTCATTAACGCCTTTGGCGGCATAGTTTTCGTCTCCAACAACTTCTTGAATCTCAATAATGGAACGCAGTTCTTTTAAGGTATGTGGTTTATAAAATTTCATCTTCCTTTTTTTTTAGGGAGTTAGCATTTTAGGTGCTTAGTGGTTTAGTATTTTAGTGGTTTAGTTCCTATGTTTCGCTCTATGTCCCAACATCTCGAAATCCCGAAATCCCGAAATCCCAAAATCCCGAAATCCCGAAATCCCGAAATCCCGAAATCCCAAAATCCCATCTATACCAACAACAAACGCAACAACACAAAAAACACCCATTGCACGATAAAATAAACAACGACAACAGGAGAATAAACACTGATTTTTAGCTGTTGCAACACAAAAGTAGCCACAAAAGCGATGATTCCCCAAGCCATATAATTTTGTAAGGGAATGGGTTGACCAAACCAGTGCCAATAATCGAGATAAACAGCAACGGGTTCCATCACCCAGTCAAAGAAAACTACTGTTAAAGCGGTAAGTATGGCGACGGCTAAATTGTCTGTTAAGGTAAAACCTTTGATCAACCGCTGTATGATGGCAACGCCTCCCAATGTAAGCATCACCCAATTGAGACCAATTACAATGGGAACATTCCACAATTGTAGCGGAAGCGTTTCTCCATAAACATATTGTCCAAAGACTTTCCCTGTTGCAACGCCTGTTACTTCGGCTAAAAAGGTAAGAATCGATGCAATCAAACACCAAATAGCGAGACTTTTTGCTTTTGGATGGTCTTTTAATAGAAAATATAGGACGGCAGCATTGGTCACGAACAACAAAGATTCGGTCATACGATGTGCTAGAGGGAAAAGTGCAGACGACAAATGTGCAATTACGCCTCCACCATAAACCACAACCAACGCCCACATAAATAGGTGAGCTGCTGATTTTTTTGTTTTAGTTACTTCCTGCAATTTGTTTTTTTATGGTGTGAAATAGAAATGATTAATTTCCCTGTTTTGTTCAGCAAATAAGAAAATAGAGACATTCAAACCAACTTACCACAGCTTTCGTATATAAAAGGTAGATAGATGTCGAAATCTCGTTTTTTATCATCTCCAAAACAAAAACAGGGGTTTTTACGTGGTTTTATTAACCTTAGCTGGTGTAGTTTTGCACTACAATATTAATTGAAACGCTATTTAGAAAATTTCACACATTATGATACATAAAATACAAAAAACACTTCTCGCACTATTGATGATGGCATTGGTCTTGCCATTGAGTGCAGGAGTCATTACAATCGAAGAAGCGATCCCAACGGCGAAATTGCTGTTTGCTGAAAAAACTGGACAGGTTACCAATACCATTTATAAAAATGCAAATACGGTTGAAGTAGCAGAATACCACACCCGTTACAGTGACGATGGTGAGCCGTATTTTCACTTATTCAATATGGCACCAACAGGATTTATCATTTTGGCTGCCGACGATGAGTACGAACCTGTTATTGGCTTTTCAGACAACTCTTCTTTGGTTTTGGATGAAACGCAGCTTCCTCATTTTTGGAATGAATTAAAAAAACACGAAGCGAGCATCCAAGCCATTCGTGATTACAGTATCAAACGTCCAACGATTAAAGAACAATGGGCTAAAATTAAAAAAAGTTCTAAAACGGGCGTTTTGCCTAGTGCCAATTATAAATCAAATGACGACAGTGGTATTGTTGTAGGTCCTTTAACAACCAGTATTTGGAACCAAGATACTTTTTACAATGCTCAATGTCCTTCCAATGCCCTTTCGGACACTACAGGTCCCGATGGAAAAACATATGCAGGTTGTATGACTTTGGCAATGACGCAGTTGATGTATTACCACCAACATGCCGAAGGAAATGGTTCTATTAGTTATGAGGATGAAGGAGGATTTGGTACACAATCTGTTGATTTTTGTAATACTGAATACAACTTTGAAGCAATGGCTGATTCTTTAAATGACTACAACGATGATTTGGCTCAATTGATTTATCACTCTGCCGTTTCATTACAAACGAGTTTTAGTACAACTTACACATCCGCTTATTTCTCTCGTTTGAGAAACGCTCTGGTTTACTTCTTTGGCTATGATCCTGCTGCTGAATGGTTCTATGATTCGAGTGATCCTGCTTTGACCTATTTCCCGTTTTATGCCAAACAAAATTTAGACCAAGGAAATCCAGTAATTCTTGCAGGAACGTGTTTCAACGCCAACGGAACGACTTGTGGGGCGCACGCTTGGGTATGTGATGGTTATGGCAATCTTCAATCGCCATTTGAAACCGAAACTGCCGAGTATTATCACTTCAACTGGGGTTGGGGTGGCTACTGTAACGGTTGGTTCAAAGACAGCGCATTCGTATGGGAAACCTTTGCCAATCAAGCCAACGCAACATCTGTTTATTACTACCACGAAAGATATGTATTAATCAATGCATACCCATCTGAAGGATGTGCTGCTCCAGTACATTTCCCAGGAATGGGTGATCAAGTTCGAGTATCTGGAACCACTGAGACTTCAACGTATTTGAATGTTGAAAACCAGGCACCGTTTACCGAACCTATTTCGTTTAGATACCGTCAATCGGGAAATACTGATTGGATAGAAACACCCACCTCTAATACTTATTTTTCTCTTATTACAGACCTTTTCCCAGGAACTGAGTACGAATTCCAAGCAAGAAGAGACTGTTGCGATCAAGGTTGGTCTGATTATTCAAGCACTTTCTTATTCACGACAGAAGGGGAGCTTTGTGCCTCTATTGATGTGAGCGATTTAAACCCTGATATAAATCCAGAAACAGGAAGCGGATACCTTTACGGTCCTGATAACTTCACGAATCTAAACAAGCAATTCCGTTACAGACAACTAGGTGGTGATTGGACATTATCAGAAGCCTCTACGTCTTACTTCGCATTTGTGTCTGATCTTACTCCTGGTAATTATGAATTCCAAGTGCGTGTAGTTTGTAGCGATGCGGGTGATTGGACATTATACTCTGAATCTGCTTACTTCCAAGTAGGAGACGTAGGTGCAGCCACTTTCCGTTTCAATGCCAACTTATTATTAGAAGGCGCTTATGATTCCAATGGATTGATGAACACAGGTTTGCGTGATGGCAACCTTATTCCTAATCAACATCCATTTGGTGCAGCTCCGTATTTTTATACAAGTACCGAAGCCATTGATGGAAACATTCCTATGACAATGGTTGACTGGATTTTGATTGAAGCTCGTGTTGGAACGCCTAATGTTTCTGGTGAACAAGGAACATTTACCTTAGAAACTCAATTGGGGCTGTTGATGAGCGATGGAAGCATTTTGGGTGTCGATAAAAATCCAGGTGTTGCTTTCTATACATTAGACGATCAAACGGAATACTATTTCTGTATTCGCCATAGAAACCATTTAGACATATTGACCTCAACGGCAATAGCTGCGCAAGAATTGATGTATTACGATTTTACCAATACTGCAAACAAAGCTTTTGGTGCCGAGCAATTAAAATCTATGGATGATGGATACTATGCATTGTATGCTGGTGATTTTAACAAAGATGGTGTTATTCAAACAACCGATTACGATATTTGGCAAAGTGAGCCTGCTATTAACAATACCTATAATGCAACCGATGCCAATTTAGATGGTGTGGTTCAAGCAACAGATTTTGATGCTTGGTTCCCAAATAAAGCTAAGGTCGGAAGTATTGAAATTAGTTTCTAACCATATTTTAAATATAAAATTCAAAACAGGCATAATCTTCATGATTGTGCCTGTTTTTTTATGTTTGAAATGAACCGCCAAAAATAAGAAATTTCAAAAAAAATTAAAAAATCGACATAGACAAAAACATTGTTTTAAAAAAAGCGTATCTTTACTGTAGGGATTTGGTTTTTTTAATACCTCAAAACCAAATTACTGAGCAATTTTAATGATAACTTCTTTGGCTCAGTTCTTTTCTCTTCTCAAAAAATCAATTGATTTTAGTATTTTCTTCTAATTTTAAAAAAGAAGTTTTAGCACTTTATGTTAGATTATAATTCCAGTCGTTCGACCCTTATATTTAAAGAGTACGGACGAAATATTCAAAAACTTGTAGATTTTGCTGCCTCTGAAAAAGACTACATCAAAAGACAAGCCATTGCCGATTACATTATTATGTTGATGGGACAAATGAACCCTCACCTAAAAAATGTAGAGATGTTCCGCCATAAATTATGGGATCACCTTTTTATGATTTCACAATACAAACTAGAAGTCACCTCTCCTTATCCAGAAACGGAGGAGCCTTCTGTTGTTCCTGAATATGAAAAATTACCTTATCCCAAAACCAACCTCAAGTTCAAACACTATGGTAAAAACATAGAGAATCTGCTGACCAAAGCAGAGTCTATGAATGAGGAAGAACAGAAACAAGACGAATTCATTCGGGTAATTGGCGGCTATATGAAAATGGTTGCACAAAACTGGCGAGATGAAAATGTAGACGATGACGTTATTAGAGAGGACATTCACTTTTTAACCAAAGGGAATCTAAACCTCAACGAAAATTCCAATATAGATCGACTTTCTGATTCCAATAAAAACAAGCGCAAAAAGAAAGTTGTCAGTAATAATGGAAGAAACCATAGACAGAACAACAATGGTTATCGGAAAAATAATAACAACAACAATTACCGAAGAAGATAAAAAGGCTATGATCTGATTAATCAGATTGTAATTGTAGTCCCATTTAATTTTACCACACCTGTCAGGTTTTAAAAACTTGACAGGTGTGGTAAAATTAAATGGGATTTTTTTGTTTTAATGAGCTTTACAGCATCTCCATTCTTAGCGTGATTATACCAACATATAAAAAACAGAAAAAAAACTTTCAATAAAGTTTGCGAATATTCGCTAAAAGCGATAATTTTGTTTTTGTAAATATTCGCTAATTGTGAATATTTGCTATGAACATTTTTAGGAACCACATTTCAAATAAAGCTTAATGAGCACTATAACTAAAGAAAATCTTGTACTCAAAGGTGGAGAGTATCTTGTTAAAGAATCCGAGGCACATACTGTTTTTACACCAGAACAGTTTGATGAAGAACAGTTGATGTTTGCCGACATGATTAAAGAATTCATCAAGACAAGGGTACATACCAATCTTGATAGAATAGACAAACAGGAAGAAGGCTTGATGATAGAACTCTTGAACGAGTCGGCTGATTTAGGTTTGTTGGGAGCTGGTATTCCTGAAGAATACGGTGGTTTGGGTGTAAATATCCATACAGAAACCATTTTAAATGAAAACCTTGGTCCAAGCCATTCTTTTGGTGTTGCAGTCGCTGCTCATACAGGAATTGGTACATTACCCATTCAGTATTTTGGTACCGATAAACAAAAGGAATTTTACCTTCCCAAACTTGCCAGCGGCGAACTCAAAGCAGCTTATTGTTTGACAGAACCTGGTTCTGGATCCGATGCATTGGCGGCAAAAACCAAAGCCGTTTTAACAGAAGATGGAGAACATTATATAATTGAAGGACAGAAAATGTGGATCACCAATGGTGGTTTCGCAGATGTCTTTATTGTATTTGCTAAAATAGATGGTGAGAAGTTTACTGGCTTTATTGTAGATGCAAAATCTGACAACATCAGTCTTGGAGCCGAAGAAGACAAACTTGGCATCAAAGGTTCTTCTACCAGACAAGTATTTTTTCAAGGTGTAAGAGTACCAAAAGAAAATGTTTTAGGTAAAATTGGACAAGGACATAAGATTGCATTCAATGTCCTTAACATAGGTCGCTATAAATTGTGTGCAATGGCTGTTGGTGGTTCTAAGCAAGCGATTAAAGTAGCTACTAAGTATGCCAATGAACGCAATCAGTTTGGAACGCCCATCTCTTCTTTTGGCGCCATTCAACACAAGCTTGCCGAAATGGCGGTACAGACGTTTGCTGCCGAATCTGCAACCTACCGTACTTCTGGTTTGATTAAAGGTAAAATTGACAGTCTAAAAGCAAAAGGCTTGGATGCCATTCAGGCAAAGTTAGAAGCTGCCGAAGAATATGCCATTGAATGTGCCTTGTTGAAAGTTCTTGGATCTGAAGCCTTGGCTTACTGTGTAGATGAAACGGTACAGGTGTTTGGTGGATATGGATTTTCTGAGGAATATCCAGCTGCTCGTGCTTACCGTGATGCTCGTATCAATAGAATATTTGAAGGAACCAATGAAATCAACCGCTTGCTTTCTGTTGGTATGACATTGAAAAAAGCAATGAAGGGGGAAATTGATTTGATGACCCCAACAATGGCGCTTCAACAAGAATTGGCTACGCCTCCGTCTAAAGATGAGGTAATAAATAACGAGGGATTTGCTGCGGATAAAAAAGCCATCATTAATGCTAAAAAAGCCATTCTTTTAGTAGCTGGTTCTGCCATTCAAAAATTTGGTCCAAAACTAGACAAAGAGCAAGAAATTGTGATGGCGTTGAGCGATATGTGTATTCAAACTTTTGCTGCCGAATCGGCTTTGTTGAGAGTAGAGCGTATGGCTGGTATCAAAGGTGAAGAAGCTTCTGCTTTATATATAGATTTGATGAAAACAAACTTGTCAGACGCCATCGAAAAAATTCAATTACACGGTAAACATGCCTTATCGGGTTTCTTAGAGGACGATGTACTCAAAATGACCTTATCGGGTTTGAGACGTTTGACTAGAGTGGCTCCTTATAATACCATTGCAGCACGCAAACGCATAGCAAGTGCATTAATAGAAGCAAATGATTTTTGCTTTTAATGATATGTGGTTAGGAATAATATAAATCGAGTTTTCATTGTTGAATTTGAGCCAAATGATCTTTATTGATTGTTTGGCTTTTTTTATTAAAAAAGGGTTCAATACCTGTCAGGTTTTAAAAACCTGACAGGTATTGAACCCTTTTTTTTTAAACTTTCAACATCAAACGGATTGGATCTTCAAGAAGTTCTTTTACCCGAACCAAGAAAGTAACCGCTTCTTTTCCGTCAATGATTCGGTGGTCATAAGAAACAGCCAAATACATCATCGGCAATGCTTTTATTTCACCATTGACAACCATTGGACGTTCTTGAATTTTATGCATCCCCAAAATAGCAGATTGTGGCGCATTGATAATAGGTGTAGAATTTAATGACCCAAATACACCGCCATTACTAACAGTAAATGTTCCGCCATCCATATCGTCTAGTGTGAGATCATTGTCACGCCCCTTTAAAGCAAGACGTTTGACTTCTCTTTCTATTTCAAACATTTCCAGCCCTTCTACATTTCGGACCACAGGTGTTACCAACCCACGAGGTGTCGAAACGGCAACCGAAATGTCTACAAAGTCGTGATAGATGATCTCATTTCCATCTATTTGTCCATTGACCGCAGGATATTCCATCAATGCAGTAGCACAAGCTTTCATAAAAAAGCCCATAAACCCAAGACTCACGCCATAGCGTTCTTTATAAGACTCTTTATACTGAGCACGAAGGTCCATAATGCCTGTCATATCAACCTCATTAAAGGTAGTCAACATAGCGGTTCCATTCTTTGCATTGATTAAGTGCTTGGCAATGGTTCTACGAAGACGAGACATTTTTTCTCTACGAACGCCTCTACTTCCAGCTACGCTTGGTGCAGCAGCAGCCGACTCTTTTTTAGTCGCTGGTGGCGTTGATTTTTTGGCTTCAACAGCCTTTTGGGCATCTTCTTTGGTAATCCGACCGTCTGTTCCTGTTCCATTGACCTTGTTTGCCTCTACACCACCTTCTCTCAAAATCTTTCCAGCTGCAGGCGAAGGATGACCACTTGCATTGCCTTTTTTGGCAGCAGGCTTTGGCGTTTCTTCTTTTGCTGGTTGCTTGGCTGGCTCTTCAGCTTTAGGTTCTTTTGCTGGTGCATCGGTTGAATCACCTCCTGTGGCTGAAGTATCTATGGTGCAAATGACCGCACCAATAGCCAAATCATCACCTTCACTAGCGACAAATTTAACAGTACCTGCTTTTTCGGCAGGGAACTCCATAGACGCTTTGTCTGATTCCAATTCACAAATAGATTGGTCCATTTCGACGTAATCGCCTTCTTCTACCAACCAAGATGCCAGTGTTACTTCTGTTACAGATTCTCCCACGGCGGGGACCTTCATTTCTATTATTGACATTTTATTATTATTTTCTGATGGAGACAAGTATGGCTTGCCTTTTACCTACGTATGTGATGTGTTTTAAGCAAAAGCCTCTTCAATGATACTGGCTTGTTCTTGTAAATGTATTTTCTTAAAGCCTGTTGCTGGCGAAGCTGCTGCTCTTCTAGAAATCAGTCTCAATGCTCGATTTCCTTTAAAATGTCTGAGGATGAATGACCAGCTTCCCATATTTTCAGGTTCTTCTTGTATCCAATAAATAGCTGCTTTATTATATTTTTCTAAAACGGCTGCGATTTGTTTTTCGGCATAAGGATACAACTGTTCTAGTCTTACAATAGCAACATCGGTTCTATCGTCTTCTGTTTTTTTAGCCAACAAATCGTAGTAAATTTTACCAGTACACAATAAAACTTTTTTGACCTTAGTTGGTGCAAGGGTGTTCACGTCGTCTATTACTTCTTTAAAACCGCCACTGGTAATGTCAGATACTGGCGAGACACATTCTTTATGTCTCAATAATGATTTAGGCGACATTACCACCATTGGCTTCCTAAATGGAAGTGCCAATTGACGGCGCAAAGCGTGGAAGAAGTTGGCTGGTGTTGTGATGTTACAAACAAAAATATTGTTTTCGGCACAAGCTTGTAAGAATCTTTCTAACCTCGCACTACTGTGTTCTGGTCCCTGTCCTGCATATCCGTGCGGCAACAACATAACCAAACTGTTTTGTTGGTTCCATTTACTTTCTCCAGCAGTAATAAATTGGTCAATCATCGTTTGAGCACCATTGACAAAATCTCCAAACTGTGCTTCCCAAATAACCAAATTATCTGGTGAAGCCCAAGAATAACCGAACTCAAAGCCCAAAACAGCAAATTCCGAAAGCAATGAATTATAGATTCTAAACTCTCCTTGTTTGTCTGCTAAATGGTTCAAACGATTGTGAGCTGTATTGTTCTTAGAATCTACAACAACTGCGTGACGATGTGAAAAAGTACCTCTTTTTACATCTTGCCCACTCATTCTTATATCGCCGTCGTCCAAGAGAATAGAGCCATAAGCCAATAATTCGCCCGAAGCCCAATCCAACATTCCATCTTCTAAAATGGTTTTCTTTTGATTGTCCAGCTGTTTTTTCAACTTCTTTAATGGCTGAAATCCTTCTGGCAAGGTACTGATTCCTTTGGCTATGGTTTCTACTGCTTTTTTTGAAATGGCCGTTTCTGGCGATTGATCAAAATCCTCATTGGTTGACTTCCTGAGTTTTTGCCAAGCCAAATCTGGTTGTTGGAAGGTGTACGGAAGTGGATTTTGCTTAATGTTTTCCAAACGAGCTTGTAAGTCAGCCCGAAACTCTTTGTCCATTTTATCTGCCAACTCCTTCTCTACCTCATTACGCTTCTGCAATTTCTCTCTATAAATATCTCTAGGATTCTTATGTTTTTTAATGGCTTGATACATTTTAGGCTGAGTATATTGAGGGTCGTCGCCTTCGTTGTGTCCATGCTTACGGTAACAAACCATGTCGATAAAAACATCTGAATTAAACTTTTGACGATAAGCGACTGCCAACTCTGCCACAAAAACAACAGCTTCTACATCGTCTCCATTTACATGTAATACCGGTGCTTGTACCACACTCGCCACGCTGGTTGCATAGTTACTTGAACGGGCGTCGTCAAAATCAGTGGTAAAACCTATTTGATTGTTGATGACAAAATGGATGGTTCCTCCTGTTTTATAACCTTCGAGTTGAGACATTTGCACAACTTCATATACCACCCCTTGTCCAGCAATGGCAGCATCACCGTGTATTAATATTGGTAAAATTTGATCGTAATCAGAATTGTAAATCTCGTCGGCTTTGGCACGACAGTAGCCTTCTACCACCGAATTGACCGCTTCTAGGTGTGAAGGGTTCGGTGATAGTTTTAATTGTACTTGTTTACCTGTAGGCGTTTTTAAAGTAGAAGTAAAGCCCAAATGGTATTTCACATCACCATCGCCATAGCTCAAGTCATCTGGAGCGCAGCCTTCAAATTCGTTAAAGATTTCATCATAGGTCTTACCCATAATATTCGCCAACACATTTAGTCGCCCACGGTGTGCCATACCAATGACACATTCTTGTACACCCAATTCTGCTGACTCATTGATGATGGCGTCAAAGGCAGGAATCGCAGATTCGCCACCTTCTAGCGAAAAACGCTTCTCTCCTAAATATTTTAATCCCAAAAATTGCTCCAGCACATTGGTCTCATTGAGCTTGTTGAGGATTTGTTTTTTCTTTTCTATACTAAAACCATAATCGTCTTTTGTGCGCTGCTCAAATTTTTGGCGCAACCAATTTCTAGCTTCAGACCGATGAATATAAGCGTATTCAATACCAATGGTACTGCAATAAATGTCTTCAACTTTCTTTATGATTTCTTTGAGTGTTGCGTTAGACAAGCCCAAGTCATTACCAATTGCAAAGGTTTTATCCAAATCGGCTTCAGACAATCCAAAAGTTGGTAACCCTAATTGTGCGCCTCTGTCTTTTCTCTCACGAATGGGATTCGTTTTAGAAATCAAGTGTCCATTGCGACGATACGCCTTTATGAGTCTGTACACTTTTAGTTCCTCTGAAAAACTATTGGCACTTCCCCCCTGAACAGCAGTAACTGTTACATTTTGTTCGGCAGTACCTTCACCTTTTAGAGCAAATTCAAAGCCTTCGAAGAAACGTCTCCACCCTTCGTCGACGGTTAAAGGATCTTGTTGATAAGAAGTGTAAACGGATTCTATAAAAGCTGGATGAGCGTTGTTAATATATGATTGAGCAGTCATTTTTTAAGAATATACTGTTTTGGCGAAAATACGAGATGCTGAGATTTCGATGTTTCAGAATAAAAATTTATTTTAGATGTACGTTCGTGATTCTGAGCGATTTTTCTGTTCGTTTAAATTACGCAACAAAATAAAGCCAATTAGTTAGTTTATGCAACCTTTTTACTGTATTTAGACAAGATTATAACGTTTTGACACCACACAATTAAAATAAAGCTTCAAAACCTAAACAATTGTCTGTCAATTATTAATAATCTACCTTTCCATTTCAAAAAAATTAAAATCAGACAAAATTTTTACAATACTATCTTTTTACATTGATTAGCTTTGTATTATGATTATACGCCATTGTTTCACCGTTGTTTTATTATTACTGACTGTTTCTGTTTTTGCTCAACAAAAAAAACAAGCAGTAGAAGAACGTGCCGGTTTTTTGATTCCTATTGTGTATAAAGCACAATTGCCTTTTGCAGACTTGGGCAACCGCTTTGGATTTAACTCAAGTATTGGGTTGGGGGTTCATTATAAAACTCGAAAAACTTGGCAATTTGGAATTGAAGGTGGTTTGTTGTTTGGAGATCAAGTGAAAGACGAGGACGATGCCATTCAAAACAGCTATATCTTTCATCAAGACGGTCGAATTTTTGACATTGATGGGCTTCCTGCCGAAATTTTCTTTTTTGAAAGAGGATGGACGTTCAGTGCTCGGGTAGGAAAAGTTATTTTACCTTCAAAAAACAATCCCAATAGTGGATGGTTTGCTCAAGTGGGTGTTGGCTTTATGAGTCATCGAATCTTTATAGATAGCAAAGAGTTTACGGTCCCCTTTTTGAGAGATGAATATGAAACAGGAATTGACCGTTTGACCAATGGTTGGATGTTGGTGCAGTATATTGGCTACCAATATTTAGACAGACAAAAATTAAAAAATTTTAGTATTGGAATAGAAATCATTGAGGGTTTTACACGCAATAGACGGAGTTATAATTTTATTACAATGTCTACTGAAGACGAAGCACGCTTTGATTTATTGGTTGGATTAAGGGTTTCTTGGATTCTCCCAATTTATAATCGTAAGGGGGAACTTTACTTCAACTAGACGGGTAGCCAACTAGAATTTTCAAGAGCTAGGATTCAGTGCCTTGGTTCTACTATTTAGTAAAAAGACGTCCTTCCAGAATTTTTTAAACTTGATTCTTGCTTTATTCTTAGTGATGATCAAAGGAAACTTCTAAAGTCTAAAATCTATTGTCTAAAATTGCAGCTCTTTTTTATCATTTAGCCATTGGAATGTATGTGTTCTTGGTAAAACTGGCAGGCTTGTTTTCGGAAAAGGCAAGACAGAGAGCCAATGCTCAAAAAGAAATTGATGCGACCTTGGCACTTATCAAAAAGGAAGATCCCCTAATCTGGATTCACAGTGCTTCGTTGGGAGAGTTTGAGCAGGCTCGTCCCATAGTTGATCGACTTCGTACAAGCCATCCCAATCATAAAATATTATTGACTTTTTTCTCTCCGTCTGGTTATTTGCCTCGTAAGCATTATGCCAATGCAGACTTTGTTACTTATCTGCCTTTCGATACCCAAAAAAAAGCAACTGACTTTGTAGCCAAGGTAAATCCGCAACTGGTTGTTTGGATCAAATATGACTTTTGGTTTAATTTTTTGGATGAAATTGGCAAGCGAGACATTCCTTTTATTTTAGTGGCTGGGCGGTTTCGGAAAGAACAGCTATTCTTTAAAAACTACGGTTCGTTTTTTGCCAAAAAACTTAATAATTTTACCCATCTTTTTGTTCAAACTCAACAGTCAATTGATTTGTTAAATGATATTGGTATTGACCATTGTTCTTATGCGCCCGATACGAGATTTGATCGGGTTTATACCATTTATAAAGAACAAAAAGACCTTCCTAAAATAGCTGCTTTTAAAAACGATGAAGCCCTTTTAGTGGCTGGAAGTACTTGGCAAGAAGGCGAAAAATTATTGGCGCAGTTTTATAAAGAACAACAACCCAACTGTAAGTTGTTAATTGTTCCGCACGAACTCGGTGAAGCAAAATTGCAACGAACTTTATCGCTATTTGGAGAACAAGCCAAGCTGTTTTCTCAGACAGACAAAGAAGCCGATTTAAAAGAAGCAAGAATATTGATTTTGGATACGATGGGCATGTTGTCGTCCGCTTACTGGTATGGAGATATTGGCTATATCGGTGGTGGATTTGGAAAAGGTATTCACAATTTGTTAGAAGCCGTCGTTTATCGAATTCCTGTTATGATTGGTCCCAAGCATAAAAAGTTTGAAGAGGCAAATGACTTGGTAGCACAGCAAGGTGTATTTGTGGTGAATACTGTAACGGAAGTGGCTCAGGTGTTTGCTTATTTAAAAGACGATAAAACTTTAAAGAGAATAAAAAATATTCAAGAGGAGTATGTAGCAAGCAGATTGGGAGGAACGGATTTGGTGCTGGATTATATTCGATTGAATTTGGTTGATGGTTAAAGTCGAACTAAGACGATATTGGTTCTCCAAAAACAAATATATAAAGCAAACACAATAGCAAAAGAATCAAAAAGAGTATTTCCCAACCATTTGTCTCTGGATCATCGGGACCCAATTCAACCTTTACATCCTTCCAATAGATTTTACATTTACAGTGTACACAGTCAATGGTCCCCGTAAATTCGTGTCCACAACTACATTGAACTTTGGTTACTTTGGTACTTATATCGACTACACCAACGATTGTTTTTTTATTACAATTGGGGCAATCCTCCCTTTTTGTCATCAGTGCACACCGAGGACATTTGGCTTCATAATATTTTACTTTTTTAGCCATTGTGTTGTTTGAAATTGGCTTAATTGGTTGAATTTAGCATTTTAAAGGTATTAAAAAAAATCTTAATTTGCAAAATTAGTTCCTTGTTGCTACTGGATTTTAGAATAATTGAGAATAAGTTTTATTACAAACCAGATTCCTTATTACTGAAGATAAACACACAGATATTTTTTCTAAATACAAGTTTTTTCATTTTTTCTCACTCTTTTTTACTTGCAAAATCATTTTTTTACATTGTATATATATACGACATCAACTTTTCTTCTACAGGAAACAATTACAAGTTGGTTAAAACAATATTCTATAACTTTTAAAAATGTAACACATGAAAAATTTCACAAAAGACATTGCTTTTACTTTTGCTTTAATCTGTTCTTTATTTTTCTTAAAAAGCGAAACCATTTATGCACAAGATTGTAGCGATTTGATGGTCTCTGAAATTGTGTTTGGTATCAACAGTACGACTTCTAAGTCAGCGACAGAAAACACACAATCGATTGGTGGTTTACCTCTTGAAATCAATCATTCAATTGAGGTTTTCAATCCAACAGATGAATCAATAGATTTGAGTATTTATTCAATTGATTTGGTTCCCCCAGAAGGAGAAAAAACAATACTTTATCTTTCTGGATTGGTTCCCTCAAAAGAGACTTTCGTAATTTCAAATTTTCATTCTAAAAGCGATATTTCCGATGTGAGCAATGTATTGGATTTACTTTTAAGTTTTGAAGGAAAGGTTGCTCTGGAATTGTCTAAAAACGGAGTACCTATTGATGTATTTGGTGATGAGATGAGTTTGACTGAAATAGCCTCAAATGTAGATTTAGCAAATATTTTAAATGATCCTACTGGTGCTTTTTCTGATTTGAACATCAATCTGAGTAGTATTAAAAATTTAACCCTAAGAAGAAAACAAGATGTTCAAAAAGGAAGTGCTGATTTTTCAACCAGTAAATTTATTGAGGAGTGGGAAATAGCTTCTAGTCAAATGACTCTAGATTTGGGCGACCACATCAATGCTTGTAATAGTACGTATTTGAGGGTTTCTTGGGCAGAAAATCCTATTATTGTAACAGAAGGAAGTAGCTTTGGCACAACCTTTGTTTTTGCAGATATCTTGCTGGATGGTTATTGTGAAAATGATTTCAAAATTTACATAGAATTTGCAGCATTTGGACCACCAGTAGCAAATGCAAATGCAACCAATGCATTTGATTTTGAAATAAAGTATGGATGGCAATATTACGAGCATACTGTTGGTAGTGGCGACTATTATGATGAAACCGTCACAATTTTACTTGATGAAATCGTAGATGACTGGGAGGTAGAAGGTACGGAATATTGTTATTACCAATTGACTATTGTTTCAGATGCAGACTTAGGTATCAGTATTGCCCCTTTTTCAGATCCGCTTTTATTACTTATCATAGAAGACGATGATGGAACGGGCATTGCTGACTTGAATTATTCCCAAGAAATCAAGATTGCACCCAATCTTATAGAATCACAAACATTAATTTCTTCGAAAGATGAAATCCTAGAAATTTCTGTTTTTAATGAAAAAGGACAAAAAATTATTTTCATTAATGATATAAATGATTACGAATATTCAGTTTTATTATCCAACTTCGCACAAGGTCAATACTATTTTTTGGTAACGACCAATAATGGCGTTGCTTTAAAAAAGGCAATCAAAACTTAGTCTATATTAAAATAGTGTATGATTTGAATAGGAATTCAAATCATACACTATTATGTAAGTGGAAGTACAATTTTAGACTTCAACTTCAACTGCGTCGGCAGTACGATTCAATAATACTCTGATAAAAAATATATTATTGGAATTATATGTGTAGGCTAATTATGTCTTAACCCTTAATTACTAGAAAACTATATAATAAAATCTTAACAACTTAATATTCATATAATGAGGGGTCTAATATATTTGCTGTCATTCGTTTTGTTTCTGATCACTATAGATGGACTGTCGCAAAGTGCATTAATAGGTTTTAATGTAAATCAATTAAATGTAATTGAATCCTCTAGATATTATCGTATTTCTGACAATACTTCTTTGAAAAAACTACGTTCGTTCGATGCTGATTTTACCATAGGCTATCAAACAGAAAAATATGTATTGAGAACGACTTTAGGTTTTAGCACTTGGTCTCAAAATATAAGCTATGATTGGAACTTTAGTTTGGGTAAAAGAATACGTGAATGGCATGATAGTAGAAAAAAATATAAAATAGGTGTTGGAATAGAAAGGCTGTTTACCTATGATAAACTTCATTTTTATATTGGTGTAAATATTCCGTTAATTATAGATGAGGGGCTAAGAGTCTATATATCTGATAAATCCATTTTTAATAATGGTGATATTCTTTTACAAGATTTCATGAGCGCCAGTCGAAGAAATTACAATCTAGAATTTGGTTTTATTTCAAGAATGTACTATGAATTTCTACCCAACTTATCTATTGGAGTACATCTTATTGTAGCATTAAACTATCAATTTTATGATAATCAAACCTATAGTAGCTTAGCAGTTTATGAAAACCAAAATCTAGCTTCGGAAAGTATAAATAATCGACAGACAAAAGGAAATAGTTTTTCGCAATTTGCTTCTAAAATTTCTTTCGGATTACAATATCAAATTAATTGGAAGCAAAACAAAAACATTAACTGTTCAGGCTTATTTAAGTAGTCTAACAAAATCAAAAACGATTCAACATGAGATTTTTACTTATAATTATAGCCTTTATTTGTAGCACTATTTCCTTAATTGGTCAAAGCCAGTTTTTAGGCATTAAACAAAACACCTTACGAAACAGTAATCAAGAAACGGATAATTATATTATCAAAGAAAGGCAACTAGATTTAGATTTTATGTGGGGTTATTCATTTAAAAAAGTATTGTTGGTCAGTAGAATTGGTTTTGCAATAGATCACTACCAATCTAACAGAACTATTATATTTCCTCAATCCCCAAACTTAATCGCTAGTAATCAGATTTTAAATAAGCGAAATAGCTTCCACATTGGCATTGGCTTAGAGAAGCCATATATTTTCAAGGAGAAAATTTATCTTTCAGTAGGTTTTTACATTCCTTTTGAATTTTCGCCATCTTATGAAGACTATGAAGAAATATCTTATACAAATTTAGAATTGCCATACGGATCGGCTAGCTATAAAATAATATATCCTTACGCCTTTTCGGCAAAAGGTTTATTATCAGGACGATTTCACTATTTCATTTTCCCTCAATGGAGTATTGGGGTGGAATTTAATGCAGGAGTTTCTTTTGAAAAGCCACAACCAGATTTAGTGAGTATTCAATCTGTTTATGATGAAATGAATGAGTTGATTCAAGAAGAAATACAAGAAAGGGTTGATAAAGAGTTCACCATTAATAAAATTTCGACTTATGGAATTGGGGTGCAGTTTCACTTTAAATAAAGCAATTCGTTTTGATATTGGAGTGAATCTCATTCAGACTTGAGTCTGCTCTAAAAAGCCCAATAACTAAAAATTTTAATAAAAATAGAAATAGAAAAATTGGCTACCCGTCTAAAGTTGCCGAACTGCTTCGTGCATGTACCCCTCGGTCGTAGCGACGAACCGTACGCTCGGGGTACAATTAGTCTGAACCCCGAGCGTAATGGTCCGCCGCTGCGGTCGAGGGGTGGATTTGAAAAAATATTAGGCAACTTTAGATGGGTAACCGAAAAATTTCATAAAGCATTTAAAACATAGCTTTTACAAATGCCTTTTTACTTTTTATTTTCATTTAAGACTTTTTAGAGCAGATTCAAAATTCAAAACGACCATCAAGCCACCACAGCCTCTCCTGTCAAGGTGCTTTCCATATTTTGTAGCAATTCTCTCCCTTGGCGGATGGTTTTTACTTGGGCAAAGACCAAATAGAAGTATTTGTTGGACTGCTTAATTTGACAACGTTTTTGTAAATCTGGGTCTTTCATAACCAAGTTCATGAGCTGCTGAAAAATAGGTGATTCAAAGTAGGGCGATTCGGGATTACTGATGAAATAGGCTCGTAGTTTTCCGCCTTTAATAATAATGCGCTCAAAACCCAAACGGGTCGCAATCCATTTGATGCGGACAGCATACAACAGCTCATTAACCTCCAATGGCATAGGACCAAAACGGTCGGTTAATTCCTTTTTAAAGATTTGGAGTTCTTCTTCATTATCGGCATTGTCAAGGTCTCGATATAAAAGTAGGCGTTCGTCGTTGCTGTTGACATAATCGTTGGGAATGAGCATGTCTAAATCGGTTTCTACTTGACAGTCTTTGACGTAGCGTTTCTCTTTTTCGAGTTGTTCGGCAAAGACCTCTTTGAATTCTGTTTCTTTGAGTTCTTGAATCGCTTCCGCTAAGATTTTTTGATAGGTTTCAAAACCAATGTCTGCTATAAAACCACTCTGTTCGGCACCCAAAATATTTCCGGCACCACGAATGTCTAAATCCTTCATAGCGATGTTAAAACCACTGCCCAATTCGGCATATTGCTCAATGGTTTTTAAGCGTTTTTTTGAATGGTCTGGCAATCCAAATAAAGGAGGACTGATTAAGTAACAAAAGGCTTTTTGATTGGAACGCCCTACTCGCCCCCGCAATTGGTGCAAATCACTCAAGCCAAAATGATGGGCGTTGTTGATGATGATGGTGTTGGCATTGGGAATGTCCAAACCAGATTCGACAATATTGGTACACAACAACACATCATAGACCCGCTTCTCAAATTTTATCATTTTATCCTCTAGCGACTTATTGTCCAACTGACCGTGGGCGACACCTATGTCAATATCGGGGCAATATTTGTTGAGCATTGCCGCCATTTCGTGCAAATCTTTTACCCGATTGTGGACAAAAAACACCTGTCCGCCTCTATGAATTTCATAGTAAATGGCGTCTCTTATTTTTTCGGCATTAAAGGTCATTAGCTCTGTTGTAACAGGCTGTCGATTGGGTGGAGGAGTTCTTATGATGGACAAATCTCTTGCCGACATCAACGAAAACTGTAGGGTTCTAGGAATGGGTGTTGCCGTTAGCGTTAAGGTATCGACATTTACTTTTAACTGGCGCAGTTTTTCTTTTGCCGAAACCCCAAATTTCTGTTCTTCATCAATGACCAGCAATCCAAGGTCTTTGAATTTTACTGTTTTACCCAAAAGGGCATGCGTCCCTATAATAACATCTACTTTGCCCTCTGCCAATTCGGCTAGTGTTTCTCTTTTCTGTTTGGCTGTCTTAAAACGATTCAGATAATCGACCTTACAAGGAAATTCTTTGAGTCGTTCCGTAAAGGTTTTGAAATGCTGCATTGCCAAAATCGTAGTCGGCACCAAAATAGCGACTTGCTTACTGTCTGCCAAAGCTTTTGCCGTTGCCCTAATTGCTACCTCCGTTTTACCAAAGCCCACATCACCACAAATAAGGCGATCCATTGGGCTTTCAGCCTCCATATCTGCCTTAATGTCTTGTGTTGCTTTAACTTGATCGGGCGTATCTTCATAAATAAAAGAAGACTCCAATTCTCTTTGTAAATACGAGTCGGGGGCGAAAGCAAAGCCTTTGGCTGATTTTCTGACCGCATACAATTTGATTAAGTCCTTGGCAATGTCCTTAATCTTGCTCTTGGTTTTTCGCTTGAGGTTTTCCCAAGCCTTTGAGCCCAGCTTATATATTTTTGGTTTGTGTCCCTCTTTGCCTACATATTTAGAAATTTTATGCAAAGACTGAATGCCAACAAAAAGCGTGTCGCCATCTTTGTATTTAAGTCGAACCACCTCTTGGCTTTTACCATTGATTTCTATTTTTTGCAAGCCAACGAACTCTCCAATTCCGTGATCAATATGGGTTACAAAATCACCTCTGTCCAATTGTTTCAACAAACGAATGCTGACTGCCTTTTGCTTTGAAAAAGACCGCTGGGTTTTGTACTTATAAAAACGATCAAAGATTTGGTGATCGGTATAGATTGCCAATTTCAAATCGTTGTCAATAAAGCCTTGCTTGATACTTGAATGAATGGCTTTGTATTCTACATTGGCTTCTAAATCCTCAAATATTTGTTCAAAGCGAATGATTTGTTTGGGGTTTTCGGTAAAAATAAAACTTAAGTATTTGTCTGCTTGCTTCTTCTTTAAATCGGCTATCAGCAAATCGAAATTCTTTTTAAAAGGCGGTTGTGGTGAAATGGAAAACGCCACTTTTTTACCATCAAATAAAAAGCCTTTCCCCCATTCAACTATGGTAAAATCGTTTAGTTCTTCTTTTATATCTGCTGCCTTGACCAAACCCGCTTCCATATCTCTAAAAGGCGAATCTACTGGAAGGTTTTTAACATCTTGAATTTTGGAAAGAATGTTTTGGGTTTTTTCGGTAAAATGCTCGATTTGCTCCAGCATTCCCTTGGTGTTCTTTATCCAAATAACCGTATCGTCGGGTAGGAGTTTTAATAAAGACGTCTTTACTTTATTGTCAAAATGTGATTGAACATTTGGAACAATATTAACCTGAGCGATTTTCTTTTCTGAGAGTTGAGAAATGGGATCAAAAATACGAATAGACTCTACTTCGTCGTCAAACAATTCGACCCGATAAGGCAATTCATTACCAAAAGAGTAAATGTCTACAATGCCTCCACGAACCGAAAACTGACCAGGCTCATAGACAAAATCATGGTGTTCAAACCCATATTCCACCAAGACTTCAACAATGAAATCTATGTCTAGTTTCTCATTGATTTTTAGGTGTAAGGTATTCTCTGCAAGCGTCTGCGTATTGACAACTTTTTCAAACAATGCCGCTGGATAAGTCACCAACAATTCACCTGTTGTAATGCTGCTCATCAGCTTACTCAAGGACTCGGCACGCATCAAAATGTTGTTTTTATTTAAACTCTCAAACTGCCCCGATTTTTTAAAGGAGTCTGGAAAGAATAGGACATCTTTTTTACCTAAAATATTCTTTAAATCGTTTTGAAAATAAGCCGCCTCTTCTTTGTCCTCCAATACAATCAAATAGGTCTTCGCTAAATTTTTATAAGCAGCACCAAAAAGGAAGGCTTGGGCAGAGTGTTCTAGGCCCGTTAATTGAAAACGGGGGAGTGAGGGATCTTGAAAATATTCTACCATATCCAGAACACGTGGATCGGCAGCATAGAGGTCTAAAATATCCATTCGATGTTTTTCCGAGGGCAAAGATAGTATAAGTAATGGTTCAATATTGCAATGTTCAATTGATAGCTGAGAAAATTTGAAAATTTTCTCAGCTACCATATAAAGAACAACATTCGACAATTGATAGTTGTGTTATTACCTCTTCCTTTTAATCGAAAATAAACTCAGATTGTTTCCATAATGGAGCGAATCGCCATAAACTTGTTTCTATATCGCTCTGTATGTTCTAGCTGTAATTTTTTAGCGTATTTCTCCTGATATTCGTTGAATTTATCCATAGATTCCAACCAATATTGAATGGCATATTTGGTGTATTCCTCATCGCCATCATCGGGTAAAAGTACTCGGCAAAAATGCGCATCTTTGAACAGCTTCGTCGCCATCACATCTAAAATATGGACGTTCTGCATCCATTCCAACCAATCCTCTTCAACAGTATTGGCAATCACAACTGTTACATTATAAATAATCATTCTAAAATATTGTTATCTGAATTTTTCATTTTTTCATTTATAAAACACATAACTCACACCACTCCAGCTTTATCGAAAATAGCTTGTAACTCTTTTTCTATTGGGAACGGTTTCAAAGGTGGAACATTGGCACCTCCAGGATTTCCAACAGGAATTTTTCCTACAAATGATTTTATTCCACCAAAAACCAATCTTGGAATTTGTCCAACGATTTCTTTTCCGCTCTTAATTTTAAAACCAAATTTCAGCATTTCCCAATGAACAAATGAGTGTGTAAATGGATATCTCTGTCCTATTATATGTGCACGCTCTAAATGGCACCAAGCACTGTTTACGTTGCCTATTCGCAATTCCCTATCGTAACTTTTCAGTTCTTTTCTGTAAAACGGTTGAAGGGGTTCAGGCATTAAAATATAAAATTTCATATTTACTTAATCAATCTATTTTACAACTTGAATACTCTCTCGCCCCTCCTTACTTTCCAAAACAATTACATAAGTTCCACTCATTAAATCGGCACTTCGCCACTCCAATTGGTGACTCCCTGCTTGTTTGAAACCATCAAAAAGTACTGCTGTTTCTTTACCTGTTAAATCAAATACTGTTACCTTAACATCCGCCGATGTAGATTGTTTCCAAGAAATATTTGTTTGATCAACAAATGGGTTTGGACTGGCTTTTAACCCAAAAATAACAGTTGCCTTTTCCGAAACAGTTGGAACACCAATGGCAGGTGGTTGCCAAGTAGTTCCATTTGAATAAACACCGTTTCCATGTGTTGCAACAACGATTCTATCGTCATGGCTTCGTGTTTGAATCATATTTATAATGGAATTACCAATGGTGGATTCGCCTTCTTGTTGCCATTGCGTTAAGCTGTCGTTGGGCGTGAGTGTCGAATACAAGCCTATGGAGGTACCGACATAATATTCTTCACCATCTGCACCATTGTGAATGGCTCCCCATACAACAGAAGGACCAGTGGTTGCTGTTAGGGTATCTTTGTCCTCCAAATTGCCACCTATCGGCGTCCAATTTTCACCAAAATCATTTGTATAAAAAACACTTTCTACATTGTAATTAGAAAGCGTAATCATTATTTCATCGGGATTATCTTCTGACAAAGCAATGCTACTAACATAAGTATTCCCAGGAATCGTACTATCTGACAATTTCGTTTTTACTGTATTCCCATCTTCTTTACCATTGGCATTTTCTACATAAAAAACGTCCCCATCATCGGTTCCATAAAACAATCTATTTGGATTGGATTCACTCATTGCCAAACAAGTGACTCGGTCCAAAGCAATGGGAGATCCTAAAGACAATTTGTCCCAATTTTCAGGAACAGGTTCGTATTCATTTTGAGTCAGCTCCACTTCATCTAATTGTGTATTCCTCCAAATTTCAAGATTCTGAGGAACATACATCGTATGCTTGTCCATTGGATCGACTATGAAGGGCGTAATAAATACAGTCAAATCTAATGGTTCTGCATGGTCTATTCTGGTAAAATCGTTGATGCTTCCATCTTCGTTGAACAAAAATTTAAAGATGCGCCCTTGTTGCCAAGACAAATAAGCAATCTCTCTGCCTTCGGTCACGTGACAATAAGAACCGTCGCCTATATAAGTGTATTTCCAATCTACATCGGGATCGCCCGAATGGGTCAACCAGGTTCCATTGTCTTGAGTTCCTCCAATAATCCAATCACTGTCTGTTTCACCAGGTTCTATGGCAATGGTATAATATTGACCAGCGACATAGCCATTGTTGATGTCTTCCCAAATTGGCGCTGCCCCCAAAGCATTCTCCGTTTTATACAAACCACCATCATTGGCAGAATACATCACATTGGGATTCGTTGGACTAAAAATCATGTAGTGCTGATCTGGATGGTGATTGGTCCAAACATAATTGGCTGGACGAATGCTGTCACATTGATAACCGCCTATCCAATCGTATTCTCCTGTAGCGAATCCATCGGCAGAACGATATAAATTGGTTCCTCCTATAAATAGCGTTTCACAGTCTGGCGCTACCGCAACGGTAATGTCATAAGAATTTTGCGAGTCAAACGGTCCAAAGTCGAACGTATAGAAAAATTCACAGCTTCCATTTGGCAGGTTGGTTGATCGATTCTCCCAAGACATTTCAGTTTCACCAAAAGTGCCAAAAAGCAATGCATGTCCTACAACACCAAAACCTGGAGCTTCCGCCAAGACATATACTTCATTTTCATTACAGGGATTTAGAGCGAGAACTGGGCGTCTGATGTTGCTTGGCCAATCCAATCCTGTTGGCGTCATCTCTTCCCAGTCGGTTCCATTCTCTGACCGATAGATTCCCGATAACGAACTAACAGCTGTACCGCCCAACGCCGCCCAAAACACACCTGTTGGACTGACGACTATATCGGTAAAATCACTGGTCACATTATTGCTTTCAAAGCCCAAAACATTTTCCCAATTTTCACCACCATCATCGCTGTACATAATGCCATTGTAAACGGCTGCCAACACCACTTCTTTTTCCATATCAGTTGGGTCAGTTATTAATCTCCATACAATATCAAAAGTACCATCGGTTCTATCCTGCGGAGTGTTCGAAGTTGTATTTTCCATCAGGGTCCAATTCTCCCCACCATCTACCGATTTATACAAGCCATTTCCAGATGTTTGATTGCTAAAAGAAGCCGCACTAATGACGCCATAATATTCACCTGTTCCATAATACCAAGTATCGGTATGCCCTTCTCTAGTATCTTGAGCAATGGCGGTTACGCTGTGTAAATCACCAGGCTTGGTTTTTAGTTGGAACGATTGTCCACCATCAATGGATTTATGTAAGCCACTGGTTACGCCTCCAGCCAAAATTACTGTTTCATCCGTTATGTCTAAGGCAATGGCACGAGTTCTTCCACCAGCATTAAAAGGTCCACGTTGTTGCCAATCGTTGCTGCTCGTTTTAGCATGTTGTGCAGGCGTTTTTTGCTTCATTTCCTTGGCAAAACTCAATTCCTTTTGACGTACATTGTAAGGAATTTCACCAGTAATAGGACTTTTCAAACGGTCAAATTCATATTCCAAACGAGCCATCGGATTGTCTTCATCACCAATGCCCATGGGAGAATGTGTGTGCTTTTTTTGTTTGTGGTCTGAGGTTTCGGTACAAGCTGTAAAAGTCAGTAAAAACAAGATGGACAATAACGTAAGACTTTTGGTAAATAAAGGATTCATATATGGATATATTTGGGGTTAATCATTTTAATAAAACGAATCAGGGAGATACACTTAAGTAGGTAAACAAAAATAATCGACACTCTATGACGGCCTCTTTTTCTGCTAGACTTCGTTAAAAAATATTTA